>FWPU01000477.1_pt1 | contig 128787 bp, 129 predicted proteins | sample 2228361 | NCBI WGS metagenome assembly FWPU01 (sample SAMEA103939777, study PRJEB20133) | metagenome | reverse complement strand
GTGTCGGGGCTATCTGTGGGCGGGCCGTGCCGCCCAGGCGGGGCTGCGGGGGGCCTGGGGGGCGGGGTGGGGCCTGCTGGGGGGGATAGCGGGGAAATTCCTGATTCATCTCTTGATGGGGGTGTTGGTGCTGCTGGCCATTTTCTGAATCATGGCCAGGGGTGGGGCTATACTTGGAGACCAGATGGGCTATGTATTGATCAGTCGAAAAGGCTGCCACCTCTGCCAGGAGGCCGAGGCCCTGCTGAGGGCCCAAGGTATCGATTACCTTTGGCAGGATGTGGACGCCGATGAGGAGCTGCGCAAGCTCTACACCTTTCGGGTTCCGGTGCTCCTCAAAGAGGGTAAGGTGCTGCTCGAGGGCAAGTTTACCCTCGAGCGCCTGGAGAGGAAGCTAGCCCAGTAGCCGGAGGCAGGAATGGATCCAATCCTAATCGAAATCGGCCCCTTACAGATTCGCTGGTACGGGCTTTTTTTGGTGCTGGCGATATTTGCCGCCTTTGAAATCGCTAAGCGCTTGCTGAAAAGCTGGGGTTTCGACCCCGACCGCTTCGAGCAGATTGCCTTTTGGGCGGTGATCTGGGGGGTGGTGGGGGCTCGGGTGGGCTACGTGCTCACCAGTCCCGGTGAGTTTAGCACCAACCCGGCGGCGGCCTTGTATATCTGGCAGGGGGGGTTGTCCTTCCACGGAGCCATTGTGGGGGGGTTGATTCCCTTCATCTACCACTATTACCGCTACAAAATACCCATCTGGGCCTATTTAGACGCGGTGGTGCCGGGAATTGCCCTGGGTGTGGCGGCTGGGCGGTTGGGCAACATTATGAACGGCTCCGATACCGTGGGACGGCTTACCCACTGGCCCATCGGGTTTACCTGGCCGGCCTCGGCCACGGGTTTTCCTGGGGTGTGTCCGGGTATCCAGGACATCAGCCAGGTCTACACCTGTGCCCCTGAGGCCATCGTGCGGGGGCCGGTGCACTTCACCCAGCTCTACGGGGTTTTAATCGGGGTGGCCCTGTTGCTTCTGGCCGTCTATTGGCTACGGCAGAACCGGGCCTATGGCTACGTGTTTTGGCAGTTTGTGCTGTGGTACAGCCTGCTGCGCTCGGTTTTTGAGGAGACCTTCCGTTTGAACCCCCTTTGGCTTAAGGTCTACCTAAACGAGGAGGCCGGCATCGGCTTGTTCACGGCCACGCAGATCGTCTCCATCCCCTTGGTTCTGTTGGCTTGGTACATGCTGGGGCGCTGGAAGGGAGGGCGGGAGAACCCCCCGGCTATAGTGGCGGTGCCGACGGGCCCGGCGCCCAAGCCCGGGGTGGCCCGAAGAAGCAAGAAGCGGTAGCCGCGCCTTGCCTCGAGCCCCCCTTCTTGGTATACCATTGAGTGCATGGACCAGCGAATTGCAGAGCTGCGTAAGGACGTCGACCGCATCAACCGGGAACTGCTTCGCTTGCTTTCCGAACGGGGCCAGCTGGTGAGCCAGATTGGGCGCATCCAGACCGAGCTGGGGCTGCCCCACTACGACCCTAAACGCGAGGAGGAGATGCTGGCCTACCTCACTGCGGAAAACCCGGGGCCCTATCCGGCGGAGACCATCAAGCGGCTATTCAAGGAAATTTTCAAGGCCTCGCTGGACTTAGAAGAACAGCAGGACAAGCAGAAATTCCTCTACTCCCGCCAGGTCAAGCCCGAGGATACCAGGGTTCGGGTGGGCAATGTGGTCTTTGGTCAAGGCAAGGTGCTGGTGGCCGGGCCCTGCTCAATTGAGTCGGAAGAGCAGATGCTTTCCACTGCTCGCTTTCTGGCTGAGCGTGGGGTGCGGGTATTGCGCGGAGGGGCCTATAAGCCCCGCACCTCCCCTTACGGCTTTCAGGGCATGGGGGAGCCAGCCCTGCGGCTGGGCCGCCAGGCTGCCGATGCCTATGGGATGGTCTTTGTAACCGAGGTCATGGATACCCGCGATGTGGAACGGGTGGCCCAGTATGCCGACATCCTGCAGGTAGGCACCCGCAACGCCCAGAACTTCGCCCTGCTGCGCGAGGTGGGCCGGGCCAACAAACCGGTCTTGCTCAAGCGGGGGTTTGCCCAGACCATCGAGGAGTGGTTTTACAGCGCGGAGTATATCCTTTCGCAGGGAAATGCCGAGGTTATTTTGTGTGAGCGGGGTATCCGCACCTACGAGAAGTGGACCCGCAATACCCTCGACCTTTCCGCGGCGGTTTTGGCCAAGCAGCTAACCCATCTGCCGGTTATTGTGGACGTGACCCATGCCGCAGGGCGGCGCGATCTGCTGGCCCCGCTGGCCCGGGCGGCGCTAGCGGCGGGGCTGGATGGGGTGCATGTGGAGGTGCACCCCAACCCCAAGGTGGCCCTTTCCGACAGCGAACAGCAGCTAGACTTTGCCCAGTTCGAGGCTTTCTTGAAAGCTATTGAAGATCTGATGCCCAAGGAAGCCTCGAGGGCCTAAGCCTCTGGCCTCGCCAGATTTGGTCCCGGCCCCTTACAGTAGACCCCTTCACCTTGTACCCTGGTAGGTGTGGGGCTTTTGGACAACTTGGTAGGCGCTTTCCTCAAACTGACCGACCCAACCCCCGACTACACCGGGCCACGCTGCTTGCTCGAGCGCAACAGTGTAGGAGGGTGCGACAAGTGCCAGCAGGCCTGCCCACACCAGGCCATTAACCTGCAGGGCTTTACCGTTGAGATAGATGAGGTGAAGTGCACCAGCTGCGGGCTTTGCACCTCGGCCTGCCCGGGCATCGCCCTGGAGTTTCCCCTAGGGCCCATTCAGGAGAAGCTTTACCGGGGTCGGGGCCAGCTTCGTTGCGCCAAGGCTCCAGGTGCAGGGGACGAGGTACACTGCCTGGGGCAGCTAACCCCGGGGGTGCTGGCCGAGGCGGCCTCGAGGTTTGGTTCCCTTACCCTGGCCCACGGGGATTGTGCCCGCTGCAAGATTGGGGGGCCTTCCGTCCCGGAAAAAGTGCAGCAGGTGGCCCAGGAGGCCCGCCGCTACTTTCCCGGCCTCGAGGTGCGCTTGCAGCAAGAGGCCCTGCGGGGCGCCGCAGTAGGCCGGCGGGAGTTTTTTGGGGCCATGTTCGGCGGGGCCAAGCGGGGAGCGGCGGAGCTGGTGCCCAACCTGCCTTTGCCCCAGGATGAGCCCTACGAAGACCGCCGGGCCGAGCTACCTGCTGAGCTGCGGCTGCGCCGCTTGGCAGCCTACCGGGCCTCTACGGTTCGCTGGCCCCGCATAAGGGTGGCCGAGGGCTGTACCCTTTGCCCAGTCTGTACCAACGTCTGTCCTACCAAGGCGGTGGAGCGCGAGCGCGAGGGAGGGGAGTACGTGTTGAAGCTGAATGTTTCGGCCTGTACCGGCTGTGGGGCCTGTGTGGAAAGCTGTCCGCCCCAGGTCATCTCGCTGGCTGAGGCGGGGCGGGAGGAGGTGCTGGGGGAGCCCCTCGAGCTTTTCCGTGGCACCCCGCCCTGGTACGACCTGTAGGACCAGGCTAGCGCTTCTGGGCGAAAAAGCTACGCAGCAGCCGGGCCGACTCGCGCTCCAGCCAGCCTCCCTCCCAGGCAAAGGGAGGTTTCAGGCGGTGGACTGTGACCGCCCCGGCCTTGAGGTTTTCCACCGCGTAGACCACCCGCCCGACCTGGGCCTCGGCCAGGGCGCCGAAGCACATGGGGCAGGGCTCGAGGGTCACGTAGACGGTGGCCCCCGGTAGCACCTTGCTTCGCTCGAGCGCTAAAGCCTGCTTTAGAGCGATGAATTCGGCGTGGGCGGTGGCGTCTTGGTTTTGCTCTACCTGGTTGTGGGCCTGAGCCAGCACCTCCCCCTCCCAGACCACCGCCGCGCCAATCGGCACCTCGCCTTGCTTGAGGGCTTGCTGGGCTTGCGCTAAAGCGCTGCGCATATGCTTTAGATCCTCTTCCTCCGGCCAGAGGTTCCACACCTCCCGCACCTCCTGCCCCACTGCCCGCACCGGCCAGACCTGCTTGAGCTCGGGAGGTACACCGTGTTCGGTCAGGAAGTCGACCAGCCGCATCCGGCCCTGGGGCAGCGCGATCTGGTCGCCGGGCTGGGGTAGCCTAGAGCCGCGCCAGGGGGGGAAGGCGGTTGCCGTTGGGGGGATCAGGAACAGGGTGCCATCGCGACGGCGCACCTGCCAGCCCTCGGGCAGGGTGAAGGCCTCGCCCTGGAGGGCCCGCTCGAGCTGGAGAATCCAGGCGGTCTCGGGCCGTAGCTGGATGTGTTCGAGCATCTGCCGCAGGGCCCGGCGGCGCAGCCCGCTGGGAGCCTGCAGCAGTGGGGCCACCCGGTAGGCCGGGCAGGGCCAGCGTAGGTCTCGCAGCAGGAGCTGGGCCGCCAGGGGGTCCAGGGCCTCATCGTCGAGCTGAGAGATAGTGGCAAAGCGGGCCAGGCGGGTATGGGCTTGGGGAAAACGGGCCTTGAGTCGAGGAAAGACCTCCAGGCGCAAGTAGTTGCGGTCCATCGAGAGATCGGCGTTGCTCACATCCTCGAGCCAGTCCTGGCCCTTGTGCCGGAGGTAGGCCCGCAGGGTACTGCGGCTTATTTCCAGCAAGGGCCGCACCACCTTGCCCCGCTTGGGCCGCATGCCTAGCCCCCGCCCGGTGCCCTGCAGAAGCTGCAACAATACCGTTTCGGCTTGGTCGTCCTCGGTGTGGGCGGTTAGGATGGCCTGGGCCTGGTGTTTTTTGGCCACCTTGGCCAAAAAGCCATAACGCAACTCCCGTGCGGTGGCCTCCAGGTTCTCCCCCCGCTCCTGGGCAATCCGGGCTACCTCGATCCGCTCCGGCTCGAAGGGGTACCCCAGCCGGCGGGCCAGGGCCTCTACCCAACGGGCCTCCGCTGCCGACTCTGGCCGCAGGGCATGGTCCAGGTGGGCCACCACCACCTGGCGCGGGGTGGCGGTCAGGAGCAAGAGCAAGGCTACCGAGTCGCCGCCTCCCGAGACTGCCGCTACCAGTTTTCCTTCGGGCACCAGCTGGGTCAGGTGGTTGGCAAAGCGGGCCTCGAGCACAGCGAAGTCCTGCGGATCCACGGTCACTATGCTAACGGGTTTTGCCCCTACAATCGGCGGTGGAGAATGTATGCTTGAGCTTCCCGAACTGCACTTCGACTTCAACGCCTACCCCTATCTAACCCCTGAGCTGCCTGGGGTGGAAGGGCGCATACGCCAGCAGCCCCGTGATTTTCAGGTCTACGAGGTGCCGGCCTACAGCCCCGCCGGCCAGGGCGAGCACCTGTTCGTACACATAGAGAAGGAGGGGCTGACCACCCGGGCGGTGCTCGAGTTTCTGCGCGACCGGCTTAGCATTGACGAGGCCCAGATTGGGGTGGCTGGCCTGAAGGACAAACACGCCCTGACCCAGCAGTGGTTCAGCATTCCCGCCCGCTACCAATCCCGCTTGGAGGCGCTATATGAGCTTCCTGGGGTGCGGGTGCTCGAGGCGGCCTTGCACCCTCACAAGCTGCGGGTAGGCCACCTTTTGGGCAACCGCTTTCGTATCCTTCTACGCTGCCCCGAGGCGCCTCAGGTTTTAGCCCGAGCAGAGACCATCCTGCATCGGCTGGCCCAGCAGGGGGTGCCCAACTACTATGGGCCCCAGCGCTTTGGCCTCGGGGGGCAGAACCCGATTAGGGGCTATCGGCTGCTCAAGGAAGGCCGGCTGCACAGCCCACCTTGGCTGAAGAAGTTCCTTTCGGCCAGCCTGCAAAGCCTGCTGTTCAACCGATGGCTGGCGCTGCGCCTGGAGATGGGCCTGTTCGACCAGGTGATCGAGGGGGACGTAGCCAAGAAGCACGACACCGGGGGAGAGTTCATCGTACAAGATGCTTCAGCCGAGAACCCCCGGGCCCAGCGCTTCGAGATCAGCGCTACGGGTCCTTTGTACGGCAAGAAGTACCGCGAGGCCCAGGGGTCAGCCCGGGCCTTGGAGGATCAGGTCTTGCAGCGCTATGGCCTTTCGCGCCAGGACTTCGCCACCCGCCGGGGCGACCGCCGCCTGATCCGCTTTCCCTTGCGCGACTGGGGGGTAGAGGCCAGCCCGGAGGGCCTCTGGCTCAGCTTCTTCCTACCTAAAGGGGCCTATGCCACCGCGGTATTGCGGGAGGTGATGAAGCGCAACCCCGAGGAGGGTGGGCTCGAGGATGAAGCGCTAGAGGAGGCCGGGCCTTAGTCCCGCGGCCCAGGAAGGCCCAGGCCCAGCCAGCGGCTCGAAAGCCGCAGGGCGATGGCCACCAAAGCCCCCAGCACCACCGCTAAGGCCGAATAGAAGGGTAGGAAGGTGTAGACCAGGAAAACCACCGCGGCCCCGCCCGCTGCTGCCGAGGCGTAGAGGTCGCGGTTACGGTAGAAGATGCCGGGTATCTCCCCGGCCAGGACATCCCGCAGGACACCCCCACCCACCCCCGAGACCGTGCCCACAAAAACGCTGCCCCAGAAGCCCAGGCCAAAGGCCAAGGCCCGCTCGGCCCCCAAAGCGGCGAACAACCCCATGCCTATCGTGTCCAGGTAGTAGATGGGGCGCTCGAGCCGGCCTATGCGGCGGTGAAAGCGCCATACCCCCAGGGCCAGGACAAAGACCATCCACAGCACCGCCTCGTTGCGCAGCGAGGCCGCGGGTAGCGAGCCTACCAGCACATCCCGGACGGCCCCACCCCCCATGGCGGTGACCCCGGTGAGCACCACAATACCCACCAGGTCGAAGCGCTTTTGCACCGCTGCAAAGGCGCCTGAGGCTCCGAAGGCCAGAAGGCCAGCCCAGGACAAGAACTCGAGGAATTGCCCGTGCGGCATGGCTATTTGCTGATGGGCTTTTCTGGGGTGGGCTCGAGGTGGATCACCACCCGGCACTGCACGTGGTCGGGGGCCAGCCCCTCGGAGGTCTTGAAGGTAAGGCCTACCCGTTTTTTGTCCAACCCGGTGAGAAGGGCCAGATTTTCCTGTATGGCTGTGCGATAGGGCCCTAGTTTGGGCCGATCCAACACCACCACCGCCGAAACCTGACCCAACCGGTAACCGCTCTCCCGCACCTTTTGCAGCACTACCTCGAGGATGACCCGGCTCTCCAGCCCCTTCCATTTGGGGTCGTGGTCGGGAAAGTAACTGCCGATGTCCCCTAGGGCAAACGCCGAGAGCAGCGCATCGGCCAAAGCATGCAGGATAACGTCGCCATCGGAGTGGGCTATGGCGCCTCGCTCGCTTTCGATCCGAAGGCCCCCCAGCCACAGCTCACGCCCCTCACCCAGGCGGTGGGCGTCCTCGCCATAGCCGATGAGCAGGGAGGAAAGAGGGTGGGTTGCTTTATCTGCCACGCTGTCATCCTAACGAGTCTTGCGGCGGCGTGCAAAAGCAGCTGCCCGGCCCACCCCATGGCCCTTGACCCTGTGGCCTGGGCCCTCCAAGAATGGGGTTTATGGCAATCTACATGGTCTACGAAGATGCCCTGGCCTTGATGCAGCGCTGGACCACCTCGGAAAGCTTGCGCAAGCACATGATGGCGGTGGAGGCGGCCATGCGGGCCTATGCCCGCCGGTTTGGTGAACCCGAGGAGAAATGGGCCATCACTGGAATCCTGCACGATTTCGACTACGAAAAAGCCCCCGAAACCCACCCCTTCAAAGGGGTAGAGATGCTGCGCGAGATGGGCTACCCCGAGGACGTGCTCGAGGCCATCCTGGGCCACGCCGATGTGCCCGAGTACCCCCGCCATACCCTATTGGCCAAGACGCTGTTCGCTGTGGATGAGCTGGTCGGACTGATTACAGCAGCCGTCTATGTCCGGCCCGATAAGAGCATCCAGAGCCTCGAGCTCTCCAGCCTGAAGAAGAAGTTCAAGGACAAAGCCTTTGCCGCTCGGGTCGACCGTGAGGGCATCGTGCGCGGAGCCCAGGAACTGGGAGTAGACCTCGACGAGCACATGGCTTTCGTGCTCGAGGCCATGAAAGCCGACGCTCAGCGGCTCGGGCTGGCATAAACTGCTGCCTGACTGGCTATGCAGTAGGCTAGAGGCGTGAAGCTGCTTCGCTGGGGGGTGCTGCTGGCTCTGTGGGGGCTGGCCTGGGGGAAGAGCTACTCCCTGGAGCGGGTCGAGCAGGATGTGTATCTGCAAGCCGACGGGCGGGTGCGGGTGGTGGATGTCCGCACCTGGCGTTTCGATGGTACTTTCCGCGAGGTGTTCTTAGAGATTGACCCCCGCCGCGGCGGGCAGGTACGTTTTGAAGAGGCCCTTGCCCTCGACGATGGCCGGCCCGTGCAGTACGAGGTACAGGGCAACCGCATCCGCATTACCGCAGGCCCCCCCGACCACTCGGGCAACCTGCCGGTGCTGGCCGAAAACCAGAACCGCATTTTCCGGATTAGCTATACCCTCACGGGCGAAATCACTGTAGCTAGGGATGTGGCCCTCTTCGACCGGCAAGTGCTGGAGCCCAAACACGCGGCGGTGGGGGCTTATGTGCTACGCCTTCACGCCCCGCGGCCCGTGCCGGGGTTATTCCGGGTGTTTATCTTCACTGGGCGGGGCCGGGTGGGCCGCCTCGAGTTCGACCCGGCGGGGCAGGTGGCCACGGTGCACCTCTTTCCGCTCAGCCAGGACGAGTTCGTGCGGGCGCGGGTCATCCTGGAGGCCAGAGCCTTTGCGCTGCGCCACCTGAACGAACCCCGCCTGGAGCAGTGGTTGCAGGAGACCGAACAGGAGACCCGGGCCTTTCGCGAGCGCTGGCGGCACTTCCTCGGGATCGGCTCTATACCGGCCTGGGGTCTGGTGGCCATCCTGCTGCCGCCACTGGTGCTGCTGGCGGCTTTACGAGCGTGTGGGCCGTGAGCCGCGCACCCAGGAGGTGGGGCGCTACTACCGCGAGCCCGCCCAGGTGATTCCCCCCTGCCTGGTACCCTATGCCATCGCCCAGCGCGACCCCGGGGTGTCCGTCCTCGATCAGGCCCTCTCGGCCACCCTCCTCGACTTCGCTCGCCGGGGGGCGGTGCGGATAAGCCCAGGCTACAGGGTGTCGGGAGAGGAGGTGCGCTTCGAACTCCTGGCCCCTCCCGAGGGGGCGAGCGGGGTGGAGCTGGAGCTTTGGCGGCTTTTCGAGACGGCAGCGGGCAGGGACAGGGTTCTGCGCTCGGATGAGCTAAGGGAGCACTTCCGGCGCAACCCCGGGCTGGCCAGTCTGCTGAGCAGCCGCCTGCGCCTTTTCTATCAGGATCACTACGGCAGGCTACTTGACCCAAACAGCGAGCACATCGCGGCCTACTGGGGCGAGCGGGTGGTGCGGCTGGGGTTTTTGCTTGTGCTGCTGGCCCTGCCCCTCTGGGGGTTTTGGTTCGTAGTCCAGGGGTTTCTCCAGATGTTGGCCGCGATCCTGCCCGGCAAAGTGGGCTCCCTGGCCTGGGTGAGCCCGGTGTTGCTGGGCATCCTCAGTGGCGGCCTGGGGGCTTTGTTGTTGGGCGCGGTGGGTGCAAGCGCACTCTTGCGCTGGGAACCGGAGGCGCTTTTGCAGGCCAAACGCTGGTGGGCTTACCGCAACTTCCTGGCCGACTTCTCCCAGATGGAGACCGCCCCTCCCGAGCACTTCAAGCTGTGGGACTACCATCTGGTCTACGCTGCGGCCCTGGGGGTGGCCCGGCGCTACCTGCGCAACCTGGCGCGCCTGGCCCAGCAGCGGCCTGAGCTGGCCACGGTGTGGCGCTCGTCCTCCTACACCAGACTGAACAAGGCCTTTATCCAGACGGACTCGCTGGGGTCGTTCTTCCGCCTCAGGGGGGGCCTCGAGCTGCTGGCCCGCAACCTGAAAGGCCTCGAGCAGGCCCTAAAGCCCTTTGGGAGCGGCCCAGGAGGGGGGTTTGGCGGGAGTTCGCGGGGGGGTTCTTCCGGGGGCGGGGGTTCCAGCGGGGCCCGATAATAAAGGGCAAGGAGGCATAACGTATGGAAATCCTGTTGATTCTGGTTCTACTGGTGGTGGCGCTCTTGGTCTTCTACTACAACCGCATCATCACTCTGGAAAACCGCGTCAACAACGCACTTTCCCAGGTGGAGGTGCAGCTCAAGCGGCGCAACGACCTGATTCCCAACCTGGTCCGTACGGTCAAGGGCTATGCCGCCCACGAGGCCGGGGTCTTCGACCGGGTGACCCAGGCCCGGGAGCGTATGCTCTCTGCTGGGAGCATCGAGGAAAAATCGGCGGCCTCCAACCAGCTCACCCAGGCGCTTCGCAGCGTATTTGCCATCGCCGAAGCCTACCCCGAGCTCAAGGCCGATGCGAACTTTCGCGAGTTGCAGGGCCAGCTCGAGGAGACCGAGAACAAAATTGCGTACGCCCGCCAGTTCTTCAACGATACCGTGCTGGACTTCAACAATACCGTCACCACCATTCCCGGCCTGTTTGTGGCCCAAATGATGGGCAAGCGGGCCAAGCCCTTTTTCCAGACCGACGAGGCTACCCGCCAGGTACCTCAGGTGGGTTTTTAGCGCTTTTTCGCGGTAGAGTATCCCCTACGGTGAAGCTATGTTTGAACCCGGACTTCTCAAAGATAAGGTTGTGCTGGTAACGGGCGGCGGTACCGGTCTGGGCCGCTCGATGAGTACGCGATTTCTGGAACTGGGGGCCAAGGTGGCCATCACCAGCCGCCGGGCCGAGACCATCGCCCAGGCGGCCCAGGAGATGATGCGGCAGACCGGGGGGGAGGTATTTGCCACCCCGGTAGACGTGCGCGATCCCGAGGCGGTGCAGGCCATGGTGGATGCGGTGGAGGCCCATTTTGGCCGGATTGACGTGCTGGTCAACAACGCCGCAGGCAATTTCATTTCGCCCACCGAGCGGCTATCCTACCGGGCCTTTGATGCGGTATTGAATATCGTGCTGCACGGCACAGTCTACTGCACCCTCGAGGTCGGTAAGCGCTGGATTGCCAAAGGGCAGAAAGGCACCGTGCTCAATATCGCCACCACCTATGCCCAGACCGGCTCGGGGTATGTGGTGCCCTCGGCCACGGCCAAGGGGGGGGTGGTGGTGCTGACCCGGTCTTTGGCTGCGGAGTGGGGTAAGTACGGTATTCGCCTGAACGCCATCGCCCCCGGCCCCTTCCCCACTGAAGGAGCCTGGAGCCGCCTGATGCCCACCCCGGAGATTGCCCAGATGTTCGAGAAGAAAATACCCTTGGGCCGGGTGGGCGAGCATATCGAACTCGCCAACCTGGCTGCGTACCTGATTTCCGACTACGCTGGCTTCATTACGGGGGATGTGATCACCATCGACGGAGGCGAGTCGGTCTGGAATGCGGGCGAGTTCAACGTCTTGGACGCGGTGACCAAGGAGCAGTGGGACGCCCTCGAGGCCATGCGCAAAAAGGGCTGACCTCTTTGGGTGGGCATGGCACAATAGGGAAGTGGACGTTATTCAACCGTACATCGGGCAGCTCACCTTTGGAGGGCTGGCTGGCTTTGCTGTGGGCTACGCCATCAAAACCGTGGGCCGCTGGGTGGCTATCCTCCTGGGCCTGATCTTTGTGGTGGTGCAGGTGCTGGCCTCGATGGGCTACATCAACGTGGACTGGACCCGCATCCAGCGCGATGTAGAGCCGCTGCTAAAGCAAGAGCAGATCAAGTCGGCCTGGGATAGTCTGGTACAGGTGCTCACCACCAATCTGCCTTTTGGTGGGGCTTTTGTGGCTGGGCTGCTGCTGGGTCTGCGCCGCGGCTGACTAGCCATAGCGCCAGCGCAGCTCGAGGGCCTCTCGGGCCAGCCCGGGAAGGTGTTCCAGGGGGATGCCCAGGTCGAAACCGTGCTCCTTCAGGTAGGGCAGCACCTGCTCGGTGGCCAGATTGCCCACTAGTTCATCCCCAGCAAAAGGGCAGCCGCCGATGCCCCCCAAGGCACCCTCCAGCCAGCGAACCCCGGCGGCCAGAGTAGTCTCGACTTTTTCCAGGGTTTCCTCGGGCCGGCTGTGCAGGTGCACCCCCAGGTTTTCGAGCCCTTCCTGGGCCACGGCCCATAGGGTCTGGGCGATGGTCTCTTTTGAGGCCACCCCGTAGGTATCGGCCAGCACGATGCCAGAAACCCCTTCTAGCTCGCGCACCCGTCGTACGAAGGAAGCGGTCAGGCCCGGTTCCCAGGGTTCGCCGTAGGGGTTGCCAAAGGCCATGGAGAGGTAAACCACAAACCGCAGCCCCCGTGCTTCGGCGATGAGTTGTTCCAGCACCGGCCAGGATTCCTCGATGCCTAGGTTGAGGTTCTTGCGCTGGAAGGTCTCGCAGATGGAAAAGGGATAACCCACCGCGGTCAGGTGGGGGGCCTGCAACGCTCGCTTTAGGCCCCTTAGGTTGCCAATGATGGCCAGGTACTCCCGCCCTGCCGGCGGGGGCAAAGCCGCCAGCACCTCGGCGGCGTCGGCGTGCTGGGGGACCCATTTGGGCGATACGAAGCTGGTCAGGTCCAGATTTTTGAATCCGGCCTCGAGCAGCTTACGCAGGAAGCCCACCTTTTCCTCGGTGGGGATAAATTCCTTTAGCCCTTGCCAAGCATCGCGGGGACACTCCACCCACTTCACGGTTCCTCACTATACCGGGCAATGCCCTCGGGCTGAACCACGTACAGCTCGCCCCACAGGGGGTAGCCCAGACGGAACACGGCGCAGAGGAGTTGGTGGATTAGCTCGGGGTCAATTACTCCCGGGCGCAGCACAATGCGGGGAAAGCCAAGGGGAAAACGCAAAGGATCGGAGAAGTCGAGGTCGAGCGTAACCAGGACGTAGCCGTGCTGCGCAGCGTAGGCGTACAGGTGGGCATAGGAGCGTCCGAGGAGGCCCACCTCCCGTGCACCGACCACCTCGTGGCCCTCGCCAATTAGCCCCCACAAGACCCGCTGGGGGATGTTTTCGTCCAGCAAGATGCGCATTACTCCTCCTGCAGGGCAATCCACTCGTAGTTAGTGGCGCGAGCCCCGTACAGCAAAGCGGCCTGGATATCCTGATGGGTCAGCTCAGGCCACTGCAACAGAACCTCTTCGATGGACATCTGCGAGGCCAAGGTCTCCAACACCATATGCACGGCAATCCGGGTTCCTCTGAGCCGAGGCCTACCCCGTAGAACCTTCGGATTGGTGTTGACGCGGGAGAGAAGTTCGTGGCGAACCTTAGCACCCAGCTTCACGGCGAACCTCCTAGCAGTCCCAGAAACCCCTAGGTTTTAGCAGAGGTGGGATTTTGTGGGCCGCATGGTTCACCATAACCCCACCTAGGGCTACAGTGGTGAGAAATAACCAGAGCGCGCCTTTTGTTCTCAGCACTCATCTGTTTGTGGCAGACTGAGCCCGGATGACTTACGAGGCTTTTGTAGAACTAACCCATCGCTTGTGGGCAGAAATCCCCGCCGAGTTCAAACGCGGTTTGCAGGGCCTCCATGTGCTGGAACAGCTCAAGCCCGACCCCGATGAGCCAGGTTTGCTGCGCCTGGGCGAGTACTACGACCCGGGCTACCCATCGCTGCTGGGAGGGTATGAGGGCATTGGCCGGCACATCGCCTTGTTTTATGGTTCATTTGCCGCTTTAGCTGCGGAAGACCCAGGCTTCGATTGGGAGGGCGAGGTTTGGGAAACCCTTTTGCACGAGCTACGCCACCATTTAGAGTCCCTGGCCTGGCGCGACGATTTGGTGCAGGAGGACCTCGAGCTGTTGCGCCGCTACAGAAATCAAAGCTAACCCAGCCACAACAGGACCAAGCCCGCAATGCCACTGAGCACAGCGCTGGCCAGTAGCACAGGGAGAACCCGCTGGGTATTCGGACTGCGCTGGGCCAAAATGCGCCAGACTACGCCTTCTGCTGCGCTCAGAACTAATAGCAGCCAACCAGCCAGTTTAAGGGCTTCCATGGCTGTATTTTAGCGATCCCCGAATCAGAGCTGGAAGGCCATTCTTTTTGTTGAACCCTTTACTGCAGGGCAGCTAAGATATGGCCTTATCGAAGGATATTGTTGCAGTCTCCACCTTAAAGGTGGGGAGTACTAGCGGGGGATGCGCAGCTTCTGGCCCACCCGGATCAGATCGGGGTTAGCGATGTTGTTGGCCTGGGCAATTTTCATGTAACTATCACGCGAGGCGCTGCCGTAGAACTTTAGAGCAATACCCGAAAGGGTGTCACCTGGTTGTACGGTGTACCACTCTTCGGAGGCACTGCCTCCTTCGGTGGCAAAACGGCTCTTGGCACCTTCGGTAATTTTGAGCTCGCTAGCGTCTACCTCGGTAGCCCCAGCCTGTTTGGCTAGTTGGATGGCCAGGTTGTACTCATGTTGATTGTCCACTGCGCCCTTGAGCACTACCCCACTGCCTTTTTGCAGCACCCAGATAGGCTCATCTCTGAGCTCGGTGTTGGCTTCCAACGAAGCCAACACCTTTTTGGCCAGCTTGCTGGCCTCGAGGGCTTGCTGTAAGGCTGCCTCCTCGGCGGTAGGAGCTGTGTCTGCATCCGCTTGTTCTACCCTAACACTACTCAGATCCACCGACCGAACACCCTTGACCCCCTCCACTGTGGCTTGCAACAAGGAGAGGTGAGCCTGGCGAGGTACCTTGCCGCTAATGCGTACATTTCCGGCTTGTTCCTCAATGTTTAGCTCTAGACCCCGAAGAGGGGGCCACTGATTGATGGCTTCCTGAATCCGAGCGGACAACGACTTCCCAAATGGCCACATAGCTTGCTTCCAGTCTCAAGCATACCCTGGGGGTGTTTAAGAGATATGCAAGGGGTAATACATGGTTGCCTAAGCCAGCTCCACACTGCTCAGATCACCCAGTACCAGCTTGTGGGCCTTGGGCAGGCCATTGCGCCGGGTGACCCGGGCCCCCACCCCTAGGATGCACTCGTGCAGCCGTAGGGGCACGTCCTCCACCACCGAATTGTCCTCTAGGATAGAAAACTCTACCTCAGCTTGGCGTACTATGACCCCCGGGCCAATCGAGGTGAAAGGGCCGATGTAAGCCCCTTCGATAAGGGCGTTGGAGGCGATGTGCACCGGGCCTAGTACGGTGCTGTTCCGCACCACCGCCCCTTTTTCAATAACCACCCGGCCCGTGACCTGGCTATCACAGACCTGGCCTTCGATCACCGGGGTAGGGCTTTTCTGTTCTACCAGCAGCAAGCGGTTGGCGTCCAGCAGGTCGGCGGGGCGGCCGGTGTCCTTCCACCAACCCTCCACTTCCTGGCCCAAGACGAGGTGGCCCTGGTTTATCAGAGTCTGGATAGCGTCGGTAATTTCGTACTCGCCGCGGGCGCTGGGCTCGAGCCCAGCGATAATTTCCAAAACCGCTGGGCCAAAGACGTACACCCCAGCTACCGCCAGATCGGAGGGGGGTTCCTTGGGTTTTTCTAGCAGATGGACGATGCGTCCCTGCTCGAGCACGGCCACGCCGAACTGCCGGGGGTCGGGAACGCGCACCAGAGCGATTACCGCCCCAGTCCCAGGCCGGAAGGCCTCCACAAAGGGCTTAATTCCCTTTTGGAACAGGTTGTCCCCCAGGTAGAGCACAAAGGGGCTTCGACCTAGCCAGTCCCTGGCCGTACCTACCGCGTGGGCGATGCCCAGAGCCTCCTCCTGCACGATGTAATCAATCTGAAGGCCGGAGAAGTTCCTCAGGGCTTGGCGGATATCCTCCTGGGTATCCGGCGAAACCACCACCCCCACCTGGGTGATACCTGCGTCGGCTAGGTTTTCCAGCGCGTAGTGGATGATGGGTTTGCCAGCCAGCCGGATAACCGGTTTGGGTCGGGTATGAGTAAGGGGCCGAAGACGAGTGCCGCGGCCCGCAGCGAGAATCAAGCCCTTCATGCCAAAGCCCATCTTAGCAGTAGATAGAACAAAAGCTTATACAAAGGGCACTACCTATGCTGTAAGCGATTACAAAAAATGTCTCTTCATCGAGGTATCTCCCTAACCAAGCTTGTAAGAATACGGTTTGACAAAAATAAAAAGGGGCGTTATATTTCAAGCACATATTGTAAACGCTTACAAACATGGAAGCTCAGCGCGCACCTACCATTCAAGACGTGGCCCGTTTGGCCGGGGTTTCTACCGGGACGGTAAGCAGGGTTCTGAATCAGCGGCCAGGGGTGCATCCTCGCACCCGCGAGCGGGTGCTGGCGGTGGTGGAGCGCCTGGGGTATGTACCTATGCAAGCAGCCCGGGAGCTGACCGGTCACACCGATACGGTAGGCATTTTGCTGGCCCCGCAGGTGCGGCGCTACATTCCTTACTTTGTTTTGCTGTACGAGCGCCTAGCCGAGGCGCTCTGGCGGGAGGGGATGCGGCTGGAAGAGACCCCTACCGATGCTGTCGGCTTGCCGCTAAAGCCCGCTCGAGGCTACATTCTGTTGGGGGCCCACGACCACGACCCACGCCTGGAAGCCTTGCAGCAAACCCGGATCCCCCATGTCCTGGTCGGGGTTTATCCGGGGGTGTACTGGGTGGCTCCCGATGATGAGGGGGGAGGTTATGCGGCCACCCGGCACCTGCTCGAGCTGGGCCACCGCCAAATTGCCCATCTGACCGGTCAGCCCCAGCAGCAGGTTGGGCGTGAGCGCTTGCGGGGCTACCGCAAGGCCCTGGAGGCTTACCAGGTACCCTTCCAGCCCGACTTGGTCCTGGACGGTGACTTTTCTACCCTTACCGCCTACCGAGTGGTGCGCAAGGCTTGGGAACAGGGCTTGCGCTTTAGCGCCCTATTTGCTGCTTCCGACGAGATGGCCATAGGCGCCGCCGCCGCCTTGGAGGATTTGGGATTGCGGGTGCCGAAGGACGTTTCGCTAGTGGGCTTTGACGACCTGCCCGAGATTGGAGAGGGCCTCACCACCGTGCGCCAGGATATTGGCCAGATCGCCCAGGCGGCAGCAGGTCTCCTCAAAGAGGCCCTAGCCGGGGGAAGGCCTTACGGGGTGCGGGTACCGGTGCAGCTGGTGGCGCGGGGCACCACCAGCCTGTGGGAGGGAGGAGCTACCTGATGTTTGGCCAGAACCCCCGGCGCGCAACGCTGGGGGTGGGTAAGGAGGGAGACATGAAGCAGTGGTTGGTTGCAGGTCTAGTTTTCGCCGCGCTGGGGATGGCCTCGGCGCAAACCGTGGTGCGCTTGCAGGGCTTCGGTGGCAACGACACCGCTATCCTGAGCAGCCTGGTGCGGGAAGTGGTCAACCCGGCGCTGGAGAAGGAGGGCATTCGGGCTGAGTACCAGGGTATTGAAGGGGACTACCGGGCCGCGTTGCTGAACGCCCTTTCTGCCGGAACTGCGGCGGACTTGTTCTACGTGGACATTTTCTGGTCGGAGCCGCTGTTTGCCTCGGGCCGGGTAGAGCCTTTGAACAAGTACTTCACGCCGCAGGAACTGGCGGTGTTCAACCGCAACCTGCTTAACGCCTTTACTTTGCGGGGAAACGTCTATGGCCTGCCCAAGGACTTCAACACCCTGGCCGTGCAGTTCAACCGTGACCTCTTCGACGAGGCCAAGGTGCCCTATCCCAACCCGGCCGATACCTGGGATACCTTCAAGGACAAGCTCAAGCGGGTGCAGACGGCCCTAAAGGATGTAGCAGGGTTGTGTGTGGTGGCCGACCACGCCCGTTTCGGGGCTTTTGCCCATGCTACTGGCTGGCGCCCCTTCGATGCTCAAGGCCGCAGCGTCCTAGACGCCAACTTCCGCCGGGCCTTTGAGTGGTATACCAGCCTGGTCAAGGATGGGGCGGGCAAGTACGCCCAGGACCTGGGTGAGGGCTGGACCGGCGGCTGCTTCGGCGCGGAGAAGGCCGCAGTAGCCATCGAGGGAGCCTGGATTGGCGGTTTCCTGCGGGATAAGGCCCCCAACATGCGCTACGGTACCACCTTTATCCCCCTCGACCCGGTGACCCGCCAGCGGGGCAACTTCATCTTCACGGTCTCCTGGAGCATGAACGCCGCCTCGCGCAACAAGGAGGCCGCGGCCAAGGTACTGCGGGCGCTCACCAGCCCCGAGGCCCAGAACTGGATTCTCTCCCGCGGCCTGGCCCTGCCTAGCCGCAGCGCCCTGGCCAACAGCCCCATCTTCCAACGCCCAGGCAAAGAAGCTGAGCTCAATCGGGTCGTCTTCCAAGGTTCGACCAGCGCGGGCGGGGCGGTACTACCCTTCAAGTTCGGGGCGCTGGATGGGGGCAACTGGATGCGCCCCATCAACGAGGCCTTACAAGCGGTGATTACCGGGCGCAAGACGGTGGATCAGGCCATCGCCGACGCCCAGGCTGAACTCAACCGCATCGTGCGCTAGAGAATGCGAGAAGATTGGAGCAGGGCCCAGCCCTGCTCCAATCCTTAGGGGGTTCTATGCTTCGCTCACAGCGAACCGAGGCCGTGTACGCGCTTCTCTTTTTGGCGCCTTTTCTGCTCCACCTGGGGGTGTTCTTCGTTTTTGCCTTTGTGCGCACAGTGGGGTTTAGCTTTACCGATGCTACCCTAATAGGCCAGACCAGCCGGTTTGTGGGCCTGGCTAACTTCGCTGAACTCTTCCAAGAGCCGCGTTTTCTGGCGGCCTTGACCCACTCCATCAGCTTCATGCTCATCGTCACCACCCTGCAGACCTTTTTGGCTTTGGCCCTGGCTGCGGTGCTTAACCAGCGCTTGAGGGGCATCACCTTTTTTCGCACCGTCTACTACGTGCCCAGCGTGCTTTCCTCGGCGGCAGTGACGGTCATTGCTATCTGGTTTTTTCAGAAGACCGGCTTTCTCAATACCTTTGTGGGGTATTTGGGGGCGGTAGCCCCGGTCATCCTCACCTTTTTGGGCCTATTTGTCCTGGTGCAGGCTGTGCAGGTGCTCCTCGAGCGGGCTCGAGGCCTGCCAGTGGCCCCCACCGATCCAGCCTTGGCTACCGTCTCGCTGGTGTTGGGATTGGCTCTGACCTGGGCATTGGTGGCCCTGGGCTGGGTGGCCCCCCGCACCCCCCAACCGCCGGAGTTTACCTGGCTGACCAACCCCGATCGCTTCCTAGGGGTGCCCATCCCCTTGTGGAGCATCATCATCCTCAACACCTTTACCACCATTCCTACCCTGATGTTGATCTTCCTGGCTGGCCTGCAGGACATCCCCAAAAGCCTCTACGAAGCGGCCTCGCTGGATGGGGCCACACCGCTGCAGCAGTTCTTCCGGGTGACGGTGCCTATGCTGCGTCCGGTGACCTTTTTGGTTATCACCCTCTCCCTCATCGGCACCCTGCAGATGTTCGACCAGGTGGCCCTGATGGGGGATGCCGCTCCCCTGGACTCGATCATCGTGCTGGCCTACTACGTGCTGGCCTACTACGTCTACAACAACGTGTTTAGCGGGGAGGGCAAGGTGGGGCTGGCCTCGGCGGCGGCTTTGGTGCTGGCTGGCTTAACCTTTGCCATCGTGTTGCTGCAGCGGGCTTTGGGCATCTCGGAGAAGGCCCACTAGGAGGCAGTATGGCTACGGATGCAGCAAGGCTGCGCAAGCTGGATGAGCGCCACCTGGCCCGCCAACGCTGGGCCCGGGCGGGCTGGGTATATGGCACCATGCTGGCCTTGGCGGTGTTCTTCATCGGGCCCTTTTACGTGGCCTTTCTGGGAAGTCTGAAGGATAACCCTCTAGAATGGCCTTTTCGCTATAGCTTTGCCCAGACCCAGCCCAAAAACTGGCTGGCTGCCTGGCGGCTGGGCCAGCTTGGGGCTGGTAACCCCTGGACGGGGGGGTTCGCCCCCGGAGCGGGGGTGCCCTTCCAGGTGAGCTACTTCCTGGCAGAGGGTCAAGAGCCCGAGGCCCCGCAGGTCAGCGTGCCTAGGCGGCGGGCCGGGGCGGGGCTGGGGGCTATCTTCGAGGAGGTACAGGCGGCCGAGTACGCCCAGGTCTCCCCCGTAGAGGAACTAAGCCGCCGCCCAGCGGTCTTGGAGGGGCAAGCGGGGCAGATCGTGACCTACGGGTTTACCGTGCGCTACGTGGGAGAGGGGCCCCGGGTGCCCCGCTTACCGCTAGACATCGAGGCCCCCCGGGGCCAGCAGTACTATGGGGCCACCCTAGACCCCAACCGGCTCGAGCGCCGGGGCCGGGTGGCAAGCTGGGACAGCCTCACCCCGGGCTTGTTTGGCTACGTCTTCCGCAACTACCTGCGGGTTTTCAACGAGGCCCGCGACCCCAACACCGGGGCTAGTTTCTTTTTACGCTGGACCGCCAACACCTTTTTTGTTTCCCTAGCGGTGGTGCTCACCACCCTGCTCTTCGCCTCCTTAGGGGGGTATGCCCTGGCCCGCATGTACCTGCCAGGCAAACAATACCTCTTCGCCTTCATTGTCTTCACCATGACCGTGCCCAGCCAGGCTACCTTCATCTCCAACTACCTGGTCTTGCGCGACCTGGGTCTTTTGGGGAATCTCTGGGGTATGGTGGTCTGGAGCGCGGTAGGGGCTGGGGCGGTCTTCATCATGAAGCAGTTTTTCGAGTCCATCCCGCGCGAGATTGAGGAAGCCGCTCTCATCGATGGCGCTACCCCTGTCACCACCTTCTTTCGCATCATCCTGCCCTTGGCTACCCCAGCCTTGGGGGCCCTCACCATCCTGACCTTCCAGGGCATGTGGAACGAGTTTTTCAAGGCTGCGGTGGTGCTCTCGGGACAGCAGGCCAACTATACTCTACCGCTGGGCCTTTCCTTCTTCCGCAGCGCCTACGGGGTGGCAGGCGACTGGGGGTTGATGCTGGCCAGCGCCTTTCTCTCGATGATTCCGATTATCGTCTTGTTTGTGGTGTTCCAGCGCTACTTCGTGGAGGGGGTTTCCACTAGTGCGCTGAAAGGGTGAGGGGCTTCCTGTATGAGGAATCTATGCTACCGCTAAAGGAAGACGATACCTACGCCGTTTTGTCCGACCAAGGCATGGTGGAAGGGGAGGAGAGCGGTTTTTACCGCCACGACACCCGCTATCTGAGCCGCTACTGCTGGCGCTTCCCGGGGTTTCGCTTGCTGCTTTCCCATTCCCCCCGCCCGGATCGGCTGGTGCAGCACTGGGGCTGGATGGTGGGCCCGGACCAGCGGGTGGGTTTGCGGCGGGAACTACAGATGGTACGGGGTGGCTTTCATGAGCGCCTCGAGCTGGAGAACACCTCGCTCGAGGCCCAGCGTCTGGAGATCACCCTCGAGGCCAGCGCCGACTTTGCCGATCTCTTTGAGGTCAAGGGCTGGCACCAGGCCACCCGCCAGGTGGAGGGCTTGACCTACACCGCTGAGGATGGCCTGCGGCTGGCGACCCACCTAAACCCCACCCCTCCGCCCACGGTGCAGGAGGGGCAGCGCTATGGCTGGTGCTTTGACCTGACCCCCAAGCAGAGGGCCCACCTGAGCCTCGAGGCCCGCTTTGAGAGCCCCTTTGAACCCCATACGCCCCCTTTGCCCAGCTACGAGGACTGGTTGGGCCGCTTCCCCCTGGCCCTGGCCAGCGGGCCTAGCCAGCGGGTGCTGCAGCAGGCCCTCACCGACCTGCGGGCGCTTTTGCTTTCCCTGCCCGAGGGATGGTTCCCCGCCGCGGGTATCCCCTGGTACGTCTGCCCTTTTGGGCGCGATGCCCTGTTGACCGCCTACATGACCCAGCCTTGGGCTCCCGAGCTGACCCAAGGGGTGTTGCGCTACCTGGCCAAACACCAGGGCCAGGAGGTCAACCCTTTCCTTGACGAGACCCCCGGCAAAATCCTGCACGAGGTGCGCCAGGGGGAGCTTTCCCGCACGGGCAAGGTGCCTTTTGCCCGCTACTACGGCACGGTGGACGCCACCCCCCTGTTCGTTATCCTGCTGCACCGCTACTGGCAGGACTCTGGCGACCTGGCCCTGGTACGCCAGCTTCAGCCGCACTGGGAGGCCGCCCTAGCCTGGATGACCACCTACGCCGATCCCGACCAGGACGGTTTTTTGGAGTATGCTCCCAATCCCCACAAGGGGCATTTGGTGCAGTCTTGGAAGGACTCCTTTGACTCGCAAAGCCACCGGGATGGTTCGCTAGCGCAGGGGGCCATCGCGGTCTGCGAGGTGCAGGGGTATGCCTACCGGGCCTACCGGGAGGCAGCGGCCTTCTACCGGGCTTTGGGCCAGACGGCCCAGGCCGAGGCCTGGGAAGCCCGGGCCCAGGGCTTGCAAACCCTTTTCCATCGGCACTTCTGGTTACCTGAGCAAAAGACTTATGCGGCAGGTCTGGACGGGGCCAAGCAGCCCTTGGCCATTCTCACCTCCAACCCGGGCCACCTGCTCTGGAGTGGGATTGTGCCGGCCGAGGTGGCCCCGGTGCTAATAGAGACCCTGCTTTCCCCGTCTCTCTACAGCGGTTGGGGGGTGCGCACCCTGGGCCAAAGCGAGGTGCGCTACAACCCGCTTTCCTACCATAACGGCTCGGTCTGGCCGCACGACACCGCCCTTTTCGTCGGGGGGTTGGTGCGGTATGGCTTCTACCCTGAGGCGCTGCGGGTGGCCGAGAACCTCTTCGCTCTGGCCATGACCCAGCCCGACGCTCGGTTGCCGGAACTGGTGGGGGGCTACGACCGGCGCGAAGGGGAGCCCCCGGTACCCTATCCGGCAGCCTGCCGGCCCCAGGCCTGGGATGCTGCGGCGGTGGTCTATCTGCTGCGCTTGGTACAGGAGATCGATCGCCGGTACCCGGTGCAGGGGCTGCTGGAGCTGGCAAAAGTTAGGGTTTAGGCCGCTAGGGGTAAACTTGGGCTTGATGCGTTTGCTGGCTATCTTCGCCCATCCCGATGACGAATCCTTTTTCTGCGCCGGAACCCTTAGCAAATACGCTTCTTTAGGCCACGAGGTCTACCTAATATGCGCTACCCGGGGGGAGCAGGGGCGTATTCTGCACCCTGGGATAGACCCCAATGCCTACCCCAAGGGTCCGGCCCGGGGCTGGCTGCGGCAGGAGGAGCTCGAGGCCGCTTGCGCCATTCTGGGCATCCACCCGCCCATCTTTCTGGGCTACCAGGACTCCGGCTACCCCCTCGAGGTAGCCCAGGCCAATCCCCAGGGCTTTATGCATACCGATCTGCGCGAGGTGGAAGAGCTTTTGCTGGAGCACATGGCCCGGATAGAGCCCCAGGTCATCATCGGCTTCGATCCCCAAGGCTACTACGGGCACAGCGACCATATCCACCTGCACCGGGCTACTCTGGGAGCCTTCTGGCGGGCTGGCCAGCGGATGCCCAGGCCACCCCAGCGCCTGTTCTTCCCGGTGCGCTCCCCCGCTCGGGTGCGGCAGACCCGCTTCGACCCTGAGGTCTATGCTGTGGCGGAAAACTCCTTCGCCGTGCGCTTGGATGTGCGGCCCTACGCCCCTACCATCCGCGCGGCCTTGCTGGCCCACCGCTCGCAGGTTGGGCCGGAAGAAGCCTTTGACCAGGTCTTACAGGCCTGGCCCGGCCTTCTAGAGGAGGAAAGCTTCGTCCTGGGGGGGCTGCGCGGGGCCTTTCCTCCCATGCCCACCGACGACCTGCTGGCGGGTATGGTTTAGAGCTTGGCTATGCTAGATTACCGCGAGGTTTTTCAGCGGCTTTCCTTCCTACCCGACCTGTACCTGGTGGGCGGGGCGGTACGGGACATCCTCCTGGGCGAGGCGCCAGAGGACCTGGACTTTGCCACCTCGGCCCCGCCCCAAAAGACTTTGCGCTTGGCGCAGGAAAGAGGGCTTACCGCCATTCCCACCGGCCTCGAGTACGGTACCGTTACGGTCTTGCTGGAGGGGCATGGTCCGGTGGAGATCACCACCTTCCGCCAGGACGTAGAGACCTTTGGTCGCAAGGCCCGGGTGCGTTGGGGCCAGAGCATTGAAGAGGATCTCTCCCGACGTGACTTCACCATCGGGGCCATCGCTATGGACCCTTTAGGCCGGGTTATCGACCCCTACAGCGGGCAGCAGGACCTCGAGGCCGGCCTGATTCGGGCGGTGGGGGAGCCGGCCAAGCGCTTCCGCGAAGACTACCTGCGGGTGATCCGGGCCGGGCGGCTGGCGGCCCGTTACGGCTTCGCTATCGAAGAGGAAACCTTGAAAGCTGCGCGGGAGGCCGCAGGAGAGGTGCTCCATCATGTGGCTGTGGAGCGGGTGACTGCCGAGTTTGATAAAGCCTTTGCTGCTCTGCGCCCCAGCCGCTTTCTGCGCTACCTCTACGACTTAGAAATCCTCCAGCGCCTCATACCGGAGTTCGAGGACACCCACTTGCTCTGGCAAAACCCCCGTTGGCACCCTGAGGGAGATGTCTTTTCCCACGTGCTGGAGGTGGTAGAGCGCATCAGCCCGCCCTATCGCTGGCACGCTTTGCTGCACGACATCGGCAAAAAAGACACCGCTAAGTGGCGGGAGGAGGGCTGGTACAGCTTCCCCGGACATGAGCAGGTGGGGGCGGCCCTGATTCCCCGCATTGCCCGCGATCTACGTCTGCCCAATGCGCTTCGCGACGAGTTGGTGGTCACCACCGCTTTGCATATGATACCGGTCTTCCACAAGCCCACCCCAGCGGCCATCCGGCGCTTTCAGGCCCAGGCCGGCCCGCATCTTAGAGCCCTCGAGGCCCTGTGCCAGGCCGATGGGGCCGGGCGCCGCGAGGTAGGGGTCTGGTTCGTCCCTCAGCCGGTCCCCATCCGTCCGGTATTGTTGGGACGGCACTTGATCGAGCGGGGGCACAAGCCCGGCCCGGCCTTTCGCCGGATGCTGCAGGCGGCCTACGACTGGCAGCTCAAGACCGGAGAGACCGACCTCGAGCGCCTCTACCAGGTGGCCCGGCAAGCCCTGGAGGAAAAGAGCAAAGGATAGAGCACCTTACCCTTTTACCGACCCCGCCAGAAGCCCGCGGATGAAGTAGCGGCCCAGGAAGATGTAGACCAGTAGGGTGGGCAAAGCGGCCAGCAGAGAACCGGCCATGGGCAGGTTCCACTTCACCGCCTCGCCGCCAGCGAGCTGGGCCAGGGCTACCGTGATGGGCTGGTTGGCGGGGCTACTCACCAGGGTTACCGCGAATAAAAACTCGTTCCAGATTTGCGTGAACTGCCAGATAATGACCACCACAAACCCCGGCACCGAGAGAGGGAACACAATGCGGCTGTAGATGCCGAAGAACCCTGCGCCATCGATCCGCCCGGCCTCGATCATCTCGTCGGGGATTTCCGCGTAGTAGTTGCGGAAGATCAGGGTGGTGATGGGCAGGCCATACACCACGTGCACCAGAATCAGGCCCCACAGGCTTCCCCCTAGGCCAATTTCGCGTATGAACTGGAACAACGGAATGAGCACCGCCTGGTAGGGGATGAACATCCCAAAAAGCATCAGAGGGAAGACGATGTTGGCCCCAGGAAAGCGCCACTTGGCCAGCACATAACCGTTGAGCGAACCCAGCATGGCCGAGAGGAGGGTGGCGGTAACAGTAAGGAAAAAGCTATTTTGCAGCTTAGGCAAAAAAGCCGTCCAGGCTTGAGTAAAGCTTTCCCAGTACCAGCGCTCCGGGGGCTGCCAGGTAGTGCTGAGGCTGATGGCCGCAGGCTCCTTGAAGGCGGTGATGATCACCAGGTACACCGGCAACAGGAAAAACAGGGTGGCCAAAAACAGGATGGCGTACTGAAGGGCGCGCCCGATCATCGCCGCACCTCGCTTTTGAGCTGACTGTACAGGTAGGGCACAATCACTGCGGCCACCAGCAGCAACAAAATCGTGCCAATAGCCGCTCCTTTGGCGATCTGGTTGGCCCGGAAGGTAGTGATATACATCAGAAGGGCGGGTACATCGGTGGGGGCATTGTCTGGGCCAGCCATAGCGAAGATCAGGTCGAAGATTTTCAGGCTGATGTGGCCCAGGATAATCATGGCGGAGAGGGTGATGGGGGCCAGCAGAGGGAAGATGACTCGCTGGTAAAGCTGCCATTCCGAGGCGCCATCTACCCGTGCGGCCTCGCGCAGCTCCTCGGGGATGCCGCGTAGCCCAGCCAGGTAGAGGGCCATGGTGTAGCCCGACATCTGCCAGACTGCGGCCAAGATGATGCCAATGAAAGCCAGGTTGAAGCCGTGCATTTCGTCAAAGGGCAGGGGTTGCAGGGTACGGCCCAGAGTAAAGGCCCACACCAGCAGCAAGCCTGCTGAGCCAGCAGCCATCCAGCCCCACCGCCGCTCGCCACCGCGGAAGGCCGCTGCGGCAACGAAAGCCAGCACCGCACCTACGACCAGAGCAGTTATGAAGGGCAGGTCGTTCCAACTAACCTGCCAGATTTGCTCGCGGCTGGTGAGCCAGCCGAACCCGCCTTGGGGCAGCCCCACCAGGGTGGGCAGTTGGTTGACCCCACCCTGGGGCTGGAGCATCCAGCGCCAGATAGTACCGGTGACGATGAAGGAAAGCGACATGGGGAAAAGAAAGACCGTGCGGAAAAACCCCTCGCCTCTGGGGCCCCGGTCGAGCACGATGGCCAGAGTCAGCCCTAACCCTAGGCAGCCCAGGATGAAGAAGACCGTGAAATAGAAGGTGTTGAACAGGTCCTGGCGGAAACGGGCGTCTACAAAGCCGCTGAAGAGTTCGCGGTAGTTCTCAAACCCGATGAAGCGAATCTGGGGGTTGGCCGAGAGAGCCTGAGCGGGATCATGGCCCCAGTTGGTGAGGGAGGTGTAAAAAGTCTGAAAGATAAAACCATAGACAAAAATGCCCAATAGCACCAGCGAGGGCAGGATTACTAAAAAGCCATACAGAGTGTCTTTGTTTTTGAACCAGCGCATCCTTACCTCGTCTTGGGGATGCGGTCGCGCAACCGCTGAGAGAACATCCTGGGGCGGGCAAAGCCCGCCCCAGGGCTTAGGTTACTGGCCTAGGCGGACCTGGTTGGCAATAGCCTGGGCGGCGTTGGCTGCAGCCTGGGCATTGCGGCTCGAGAGGTAGATTTCCATCACGGTGCCAAACTGGCTCATGAAGGACTCGGGAGCCACCGCGCCGTGCACCAGCGAACCAACGATACGGTTGGACTTCCAGTCGCGCATGGCTGACTGCAGATAGGCATTGTACTTGCTGGGGTCGGAGTCGGTGCGGGCGGCAATCGAGCCCTTGAGGGGGTTGAAGGCGTCCTGTCCTTCCTTGGAGCCTACCAGCCGCAGCCAGTTGAGGGCGTTGGTGCGATTCTTGACCCCTTTGGGTAGGCCGAAGGAGTCAGAGAGCATCATGAACACGCCTGCAGTACCGGGAGCTGGGGCCCAGCCGAAGCCCTCGCCAGGCTTGAGGCCCTTGGTGGTAGTCATGTAGCCAGCGGCCCAGTCACCCATGATGTTGAAAGCCGCCTTACCCTCCAGCACCCGGTCTACCGCCTGCTGCCAGGAGAGGCCCGAGGCATCTTTGTTGGCGCAGTCCAGCACCCGGCCAAAGGTGTTCCAGACGGCAACCGCTTTGGGGTCGTTGAAGCGCAGTTGGCCGGTCCAGAGCTTGCTGTAGTCGTCAGCACCCAGCACGCCCAGGGCGACCGACTCCCACAGGTGCTGTTGGGTCCAGTTCTCACCCAGGGCCAGAGGGGCCTCGAGGCCCTTGCCCTTCAGGGTCTGGCAGACCGTGAGGAACTCGGCCCAGGTCTTGGGCGGCTGCACACCCCACTCCCGTAGCTTGGCCGGCACATACCACATCACGTTGGAGCGGTGGATGTTAACCGGCACGCTGTAAACCTTCCCTTTGTAGGAGATCAGGTCGATTAGGCCTTTGGGGAAACGGCTCATCCAGCCTTCTTGCTGGAAGAGTGGGGTGAGGTCTTCCATGCGGTCGGCCACTACCCAGGTGCCGGTGAGTTCCTGCCCGGCGTGCACCTGGAAGCTGTCGGGGGGGTCGCCCCCCAGCATGCGAGTTTTGAGTACCGCCTTAGCGTTGACGCCCGCGCCACCAGTCACGGTAGCGTTGATGACCTCCACGTTGGGGTAACGCCTCTTGTAGAGGTCGATCAAGGCTTGCAAGGCGGGGCCTTCATCGCCTGCCCACCAGGAGAAAATCTCCAGCCTTCCCGACTGGGCCAGGGCTAGCGAGCCTAAAGCCGCAGCGGCTAGTGTGAACAACCATTTACGCATATCGTTTCCTCCTCGACTTACTGCCGCCAATGGTTGGCCGGGTTCCCAGGGTGGAGATTGGCGGGCTCCAGTCCCTGGTTCCACCATTCGCTAGGAAGCGCTGCAGTACTAAGGCTGCCGCGCCCATAGCCGGAGCAAGATGTCCGAACGCGCTAGGTCTAATGGGTAACTCGGCGTGTTCGGGGATGAAGGCTTGTTCTTTAAGGGTGGCCCGCAGGGGAGCCTCGAGCCAAGGCCAGGCCTCGGCCCCAGGCCCCCCCAGCACCACCACCGCTGGGTCGTAGGCAACCGCTGCGTTGGCGATGAAACGGCCCAGCCGAAAGGCCAGTTCTTCTAGGGCCTTTAGGGCCAGACAATCGCCGCCCGAGGCCCGCTCGAGCAAACCCCGGAAGCCCTCGCTGCGCCCGCTTTGGGTCTGGTAGTGGCCCACTGTGGCCCGTAGCGAGAGCTGGTGTTCCACCACCGAGGGGAGTTGGTGCCGGGGTTGGCTACCCAGCAGCCAGTGGCCCAGTTCCCCAGCGGCACCGCTGTGGCCCCGGTAGACCTGGCCTTCCACCACCAGGCCGGTGCCCAGGCCGGTGGTGAGCATAATGAAGAGCAAAGGGCTATGGTTTTCGCCCCAGAAGGTTTCGCCCAGGGCAGCGGCGTTGGCGTCGTTTTCCAGCACCACGGGTAGGTGCAAGAGATTGCCCAGGGTCTCGGCAGGGCGCTCTTTGCGCCAGCCTAGCCCAGGAGCATAGAGGAGCTCTTGTTGCTTGACCACCCCCGGGATGGCCAGGCCGATACCCAGCAGCCGGGGGTAGTGAGGGAGCTGGCTCTGAACCTGCCGGGCAAGCTTAAACAGCCGCTCCGGAAGAGGGGTGGTGGGGCTTTCCACCCACTCCCACACCGCTTGGGTCTGGCGGTTGAGGTCAAGAACGATAACCTGGGTTTCGTCTACCCCCAGGTCAACCCCTAGGGCCAGGGCGTTTTCGCTGCGGAACTCGAGCCGGGTTCCTGGTCGCCCTAGGCCAGGGTTGTGCAGCCTTCCCTCGCCCAATAGGCCCTCCTCCAGCATTTCCTGAATCAAAGCTGAGACGGTACTCTTGGTGAGCCCCACCTCCCGGGCCAGCTCGGCCCGGCTGAGCGGCCCTCGCCGCTGCAAGGCCTCCAGGATCAGGCGGCGATTTTGCCGCTTGATGGCCTGCTGATCCAAGGGGGAGGAACGCACCACAGTTGACCTCTGCCGCGCCGCGGCCTATTAGTAAGTTCAACGAACGAACTAAAAATACGCTGAACCCACTGGTTTTGTCAACAGACCTCGGGGCCAACTGCCAATATAGCGACAGGAGCGGGAATACACCCGCCTATCGGGCCAGGGCTGGTCTACTCCCGCCCTGCCGAGAGCACCGCCAGGAAGGCCTCCTGTGGTACATCCACCTTGCCGATGGCCTTCATGCGTTTTTTGCCCTCTTTTTGCTTTTCCAAAAGCTTTTTCTTGCGGGTCACGTCGCCGCCGTAGCACTTGGCCAGCACATCCTTGCGCAGGGCCTTGACGGTGGCACGGGCGATGATCTTACCCCCGATGGCGGCCTGGATGGGCACGGCGAACTGCTGCCGGGGAATCACCTCGGCCAGCTTGTCTACAATCTCCCGCCCGATGCTGTAGGCCTTGTCCCGGTGAGCGATAAAGGCTAGCGCGTCTACCGGTTCCTCGTTGACCAGGATGCTGACCTTGACCAGGTCGCCTTCGCGGTAGCCGATCTGCTCGTAGTCCATAGAAGCATAGCCCCGGCTGAGGGATTTTAGGCGGTCGTGGAAGTCGTAGAGAATTTCACCAAAGGGTACCTCGTAGATGAGCTCCACCCGCTTACCAATGTAGTTCATGTGCTGCATCTTGCCGCGCTTTTCCTGCAAGAGCTGCATGATGCTTCCCACGTATTCCTCCGGGGTGTAGACCGTGAGCCGGACGTAGGGTTCGAAGATGGCCTCGAGCTTATCCGGGCTGGGCAGCTCGGAGGGGTTGTGGATTTCCAGCTCACGGCCATCGGTGAGCCTAACCCGGTAGATCACGCTAGGGGCAGTGGAGATGAGGTCGAGGTCGAACTCGCGCTCGAGGCGCTCCTGGACGATTTCGGCGTGTAAAAGCCCCAAAAACCCGCAGCGAAAGCCGAAGCCCAGGGCTTCCGAGGTCTCCGGCTCAAAGGAAAGGGCCGCATCGTTCAGCTTGAGCTTTTCCAAAGCTTCGCGCAAGCGGTTATAGTCCTGGGTGTCGGTGGGGTAGAGGCCAGCAAAGACCACGGGCTTGGCTGGCTGGAAACCGGGGTAGGGAGCCTGGCAGGGGTTCTGGGCCGAGGTGATGGTGTCGCCCACCTGGGCCTGGCCAATCTCGCGGATGGCTGCGGTTAGCCAGCCCACCTCGCCGGGGCCTAACTGGGCTACCGGCTCCAGGGCACCTGGGCGGAAAACCCCTACCTTGTCGATGGTGAAGGTCTGGCCAGTAGACCAGACCCGGATGGCCTGGCCAGGCCGCAGGCTTCCGTCCATCAGCCGTACATAGGGGATCACCCCCTGGTAGGCGTCGTAGATGGAGTCGAAGATCAGGGCCTGGGGAGGGTTTTCCGGGTGGCCCGAGGGGGGAGGGATACGGGCCACGATGGCTTCCAGAATCTCCTCTACCCCCTGGCCGGTTTTGCCCGAGGCGAAGATGCACTCGTCGGCGGGAATCCCCAGCACCTCCTCCACCTCGAGGGCCACCTCGAGGGGCTGGGCTCCGGGCAGGTCGATCTTGTTGATGACGGGGATGATGGTGTGGTCGTGCTCTAAGGCCAGGTAGAAGTTGGCGATGGTCTGGGCCTCCACCCCTTGCGAGGCGTCCACCACCAGCAACACCCCCTCCACTGCGGCCAAAGCCCGGCTCACCTCGTAGCCGAAATCCACGTGGCCGGGAGTGTCGATCAGGTTGAAGATGTAGGTCTGGCCCGACTTACTCTCATAAAATAGCCGCACCGCGCTGGCCTTGATGGTGATGCCGCGCTCGCGCTCGAGCTCCAGTGAATCCAAAAACTGCTCGCGCATCTCCCGCTCCGAGACCGCCTTGGTCATCTGGAGAATGCGGTCGGCCAGAGTAGACTTGCCGTGGTCTACATGCGCGATGATGGAGAAATTGCGAATCCGCTCCTGCACAGCCTACCCATTGTAGCCGATGGATGAGGAAGCCTATGTGGGCTAGGTGAGTCACGGTGCGCCCTATTCTTGGGGCCCCTGCGTTGACACCTACTCTTAGGTTTTGTAATGTTGACCCGATGCAAAAAACCCACAAGGAGGTTTTGCCATGAAACGAGCCGGTCTTGTGCTGCTAGGGATTCTGGCCTCGCTGGGCATGGCCCAGACCAGAATTGGCAACTGCGAGGTGAGTGGCCCCAAAGGTCAGTTTCCCATCCGCCCGGCGGTAGCTGGCCAGCTCACCGTCCAGACCAACCTGCCCGGCCCCGGCTTCTGGAACGGGGATAGCCCCGCCACCATCAAGGATGGCTTCGAGTACTGCCTGGCGGCCCACATCGCGCACCGGGCTGGGCTGGATAAGGTGGTGGTGCAAAACGTAGCCTGGGATGCGCTGATTGCTGGCCAGACCCGCAACTTCGACCTCGCGTTGTCGCAGATTACCATCACCGAGGCGCGCAAGCGGGTGGTGGACTTCTCGCGACCCTACTTCTCCTCCGATATCGGGGTATTGGTGCGGGGGGCCGATAAAAACAAGTACACCTCGGCAGCCAGCCTCAAGACTGCCCGCCTGGGGGTACAGCAGGCCACCACGGCAGCTTCCTTCCTCAGCAACACCCTCAAACACCCGCAGAACCTGACCCGGGTTTTCCCCGATGTGGCCGGAGGGTTTACCGCCCTTAGGGCTGGCCAAATTGACGCCTTCATCATCGACACCTCGATTGTGCTTTCCGAGGCGGCCAAGTCCAATGGAGCTTTGGTGGTGGTAGGCCAGTTCAGCACCGGCGAGAACTACGGGGCCTTGTTTACCAAGGGCAACCCCAACCGAGCCCAGATTGACCGGATTCTCGAGGCCCTAGAGAAGGAAGGGGTGCTCAAGAAGCTGGCCCAGACCTACCTGGCTAAGGAGTGGGGCATCGACCCCACCAGTGTGCCCTACTGGAAACCCTAACTTCTGCAGTTGGACTTGCGCTCCGCAAGGGTGGCCGCTGGCTGTCCTTGCGGGGTTTTTGTTGGACTGGCTACCCATTCCCGGCCTTTCGAGTACAATCTCCTATCCATGGCGGAACCTTCAAACACCAAGGAAGCCCGGCGGCGCAAGCCCACGCCGCCCAAGGATGGCTTTGCTTTCGCCCTGCTGGCTTTGGGCTGGGCGGTGTGCTTGACAGTGGCTACCTGGGAGGTGATGGCCCGGGTCAAGGCGGTGATGAGCGCCAACGGCTTTCAAGCCCTGTGGGCCGATGGACTACTGCTCTTGGTGGCCTTGTTGCCGCTGGCCTTGTTGTTGCCGGCAGTCCGCAGCCTGGGGCAGTCCGTCCAAGCCCGCCGCGCCTTAGCCGCAGAGAACCTGATTGCTGCGCGGGTGCACAGTGCCGAGGCTCATACCTGGGCCTGGTTTACCCTGGGCTATGCCGGGGCCTGGCTGCTGCTCTTGTTGTTGGTGCTGTTTTTCATCGCCAACAATGTGGCGGTGGGGCGAACCTTTTTTCAGCTCGAGCTCATCGCCAGTTCCTTTGGCCTGATTCTGCAAGCCTTTTGGGTTAATGTGGTGATTTTTCTCTTCGCAGGAGTGCTCTCACTTTTGTGGGGGCTGGTGGTGGCCATCGCCAAGCTGCTGCCGGGCCGCCCGGCCCAGCCTATCCGCTTTCTAGCCACCTTTTACACCGATGCTTTTCTGAGTCTGCCCTCCATCATCGTGATCTACCTAGTGGGCTTCGGCCTACCCCTCACCGGCATCGCCTTCTTCCGCAGCCTGCCCCTGGAGGCCCTGGCGGTGCTGGCCCTGACCCTGACCTACGGGGCCTATATGGCCGAGGTTTACCGAGCCGGCCTCGAGAGCATCCACCCTAGCCAGTGGGCCGCGGCCCGCAGCCTGGGCCTTTCCTATGGCCAGACCCTGCGCTTCGTCATCATCCCCCAGGCGGTTCGGCGCATCGTTCCCCCTTTGCTCAACAACTTCATCGGGATGCAGAAGGATACCGCCTTGGTCAATGTGGTGGGGGTGATCGATGCTTTTAACCAGGCCCGCATCATCGCTTCCAATAACTTCAACCTCTCGGCGGTGACCACCGTGGCCATCCTGTTTATCCTGATTACCATTCCCCAGACCCGGCTGGTCGACCGGCTGGTGGAGCGCGACCGGGCCCGCTTCCGCCAGGGGTAGGGGAGTGCAGAGGTGGGCTATGTGTAGCGTAGGGATCATTGGAGAGCAAAGATGAGCCTATTGGAAGTTCGAAACGTGGTGAAGCGCTTCGGGAACAACGAGGTGCTGCGGGGCATTAACCTGACGGTAGAGGCCCACCAGGTGGTCTGCCTGATCGGCCCTTCGGGGTGTGGCAAGTCCACCCTGCTGCGCTGCATCAACGGCCTCGAGGAGATTCAGGGGGGCGAGATTCGCCTGCATGGCGACCGCATTACCGGGCCAGGGGTAGACCTCAACGCCCTAAGGCGTGAGGTGGGGATTGTTTTTCAGAGCTTCAACCTGTTTCCCCACATGACCGTGTTACAGAACATCACCCTGGCCCCGACCCAGGTGCTGCGGATGCCCGAGGAGCAGGCCAGGGAAAAAGCCCTGGCCCTCTTGAAGCGGATTGGCCTCGAGCACAAGGCCCAGGCCTACCCTGACCAGCTTTCCGGCGGTCAGCAGCAGCGGGTGGCCATCGTGCGGGCTTTGGCCATGGAGCCTATGTTGCTTCTTCTAGATGAGATTACCTCAGCCCTCGACCCCGAGCTGGTCTCCGAGGTGCTGAACCTCTTGCGCGAGCTGGCCCGCGAGGGCATGACCATGATCCTGGCTACCCACGAGATGGGCTTTGCCAAAGAGGTCGCCAGCAAGGTCTGCTTTCTTTACGGCGGGGTAGTGCACGAGGAAGGCCCTCCGGAGCAGATATTTTCCAACCCCCAGCACGAGCGAACCCAGCAGTTTTTGTCCAGCATCATTGAGGCCGGGCGTCTTTAGGTTCAGCCTACTTGGGCGAAAAAAATCCCCCAGGGTAACCCGGGGGTTTTGGCTCCGCGAGCAGGGCTCGAACCTGCGACCAGTCGGTTAACAGCCGACCGCTCTACCAACTGAGCTATCGCGGAACGGCACGCCGATAGCAGGTAAGAATATAACAGAGCTTGCCCCAATTGGCAAGCGGGCTATTCAAAGCCGTTGTTGCCGCTTGGGCACAAAGTGTGGTTTTGTCTATGCGATGGCTTCCAGGGTCTGTCTCAGAGGAAGGCCAGGCTACTTAGTGCAGACCCTTCCCTAGAGGTTCAGACAGGGGTTCTTGGGGTGGCTTTCCTAGCCCTCGCGACTGGTCGGGAGTTCAGACAAGGCTTGACGATCCATGAGGCATTGGAGGTAGGTGTCCGAAGGCCTAGAGGAGGCTCAGTACTTAGCGCTGTTTAGCGTGTTGCCCTTCTGCGCTATAATCGGCTTTGCTCGAGGCCCTTATGGCGGCTACCCTTCCTTCTGCCTACCCCGTGGAACGCAACCCCGGCACCCCTTTCGACCTGCGCCTGGTTGAGGCGGTACGGGTCAACCGCAGCGCGGTTGAACGCCGGGCTACCACCTTGCCCACCCGCCGCACGGTCAAGAAGGAGTGGCAGGCAGCCTGGTTGCTGCACGCCATCCGCACCATTGACCTCACGACCCTCTCCGGCGACGATACCCCCGGCACGGTGCGCCGCCTGTGCGCTAAAGCCCGCCAGCCGGTACGGCCCGAGCTTCTGCAGGCCCTGGGGGTGGGCCAGTTGCGCCTGAGCGTGGGGGCGGTCTGCGTCTACCACGAGATGGTGCCCACCGCCCTCGAGGCCCTAGCGGGTAGCGGCATCCCGGTGGCCGCCGTCTCCACCGGTTTTCCCGCCGGCCTGACCCCCCACCGGCTCAAGCTACAAGAGATCGAAGCCTCGGTGGCCGCGGGCGCCCAAGAGATCGACATCGTGATCTCGCGCCGCCATGTGCTCACCGGCAACTGGAAGGCTTTGTACCAGGAGGTGCGTGATTTTCGCGAGGCCTGCGGGCCAGCCCATATGAAAAGCATCCTGGCTGTAGGGGAACTGGGCAGCCTTAAGAACGTGCTCAAGGCCAGCCTGGTCTGCATGCAGGCCGGTTCCGACTTCATCAAGACCTCCACAGGCAAGGAAGCGGTCAACGCCACCTTGCCCAACAGCCTGGTGATGGTGCGGGCCATCCGGGCCTACTATGAGGAGACGGGGTACAAGGTTGGCTTCAAACCGGCTGGGGGCATTCGCAGTGCCAAGCAGGCTTTGGACTGGCTCATCCTGATGAAGGAGGAGCTGGGCCTAGAGTGGATGCAGCCCTACCTCTTCCGCATCGGGGCCAGTGCCCTTCTCAACGACATCGAACGGCAACTCGAGCACCTGGCCTACGGGCGCTACGCCTCCATGCAGTACCAGCCGCTGGGCTAAGGAGACCCCAATGACCATCGCCGAACTTATGGAGACCCTACCCTATGGCCCTGCCCCTGAGGCTGCCCAGCCCGCTTTAGACTGGTTAAAAACCCATCAAAACCGCTTTGCCCTCTTCATTGGGGGGCGCTGGCAGCCGCCAGCGAGCCGGGAATGGTTCCCCACCCTCAACCCCGCCAATGGTCAGGCCCTGGCCCAGGTGGCCCAGGCTGGCCCCGCCGACGTGGACAAGGCGGTACGGGCGGCCCGCAGGGCCCTGGCTGGCTGGCGCCAGACCCCTGGCCACCTCCGCGCGCGCTATCTATATGCCCTAGCCCGGCAGATTCAGAAGCACGCCCGGCTGTTTGCGGTGCTCGAGACCCTCGACAACGGCAAACCCATCCGCGAGACCCGCGACATCGACGTGCCCTTGGCGGTGCGCCACTTCTACTACCACGCGGGCTGGGCTCAGCTGATGGAGCAGGAGCTGGCCGGTTATGAGCCGGTAGGGGTGGTGGGGCAGATCATTCCCTGGAATTTTCCCCTGCTGATGCTGGCCTGGAAGATAGCCCCAGCCTTGGCCATGGGCAATACGGTGGTGCTCAAGCCTGCCGAGTGGACCCCCCTTACCGCTTTGCTGTTTGCCGAACTCTGTGCTCAGGTGGGCCTGCCGCCAGGGGTGGTTAACATCCTCACCGGCGATGGTCAGACCGGAGCAGCCCTGGTGGCCCATCCAGGGGTGGACAAGATCGCTTTCACGGGCTCCACCGAGGTAGGCCGGCAGATTCGCCGGGTCACGGCCGGCAGCGGAAAAAAGCTCTCCTTGGAGCTGGGGGGCAAGTCGCCTTTCATCGTGTTTGAGGATGCCGATCTGGACAGTGCGGTGGAGGGGGTGGTGGATGCCATCTGGTTCAACCAGGGCCAGGTCTGCTGTGCGGGCTCGAGGTTGCTTTTGCAGGAGGGTATCGCCGAACGCATGGTGGCCAAGCTCAAAGCCCGTATGGAGAAACTGCGCCTAGGCAACCCGCTCGATAAGGCGGTGGACATGGGGGCCATCATCGGCCCGGTACAGCTACAGAAGATCGAGCGGCTGGTGAAGCAGGGGGTGGCCGAAGGGGCCGAGCTGTGGCAGCCCAGCTGGGCGGTACCGCAGGAGGGCTGCTTCTACCCCCCTACCTTGCTTACTGGGGTGGCCCCGGCCTCCACCCTGGCCCAGGAGGAGATTTTCGGCCCGGTGCTGGCCGCCCTCACCTTCCGCACCCCGGAGGAAGCCGTGCGGCTGGCCAACAACACCCGCTACGGCCTGGCCGCTTCCATCTGGAGCGAGGATATCAACCTGGCCCTGGACATTGCCACCCGGGTCAAGGCCGGGGTGGTCTGGATTAACAGCACCAACCTCTTCGACGCTGCAGCGGGTTTCGGCGGATATCGCGAGAGTGGCTTTGGTCGGGAGGGGGGCAAAGAGGGGTTGTGGGAGTACGTGAAGAAGAAAGGGCTGCGCCAGCCCACAACTTCCAAGGCCAAGCCGAAAAGAGCCAAGCGAGAGGCCAGCCCAGCTTTGCGCAGTTTTCCGCTTTCCCTGCCCCCCATCGACCGCACGGCCAAGCTCTTTATCGGTGGGCGCCAGGTACGGCCCGACAGTGGCTATAGCCGGGTGGTTTATGCCCCGGATGGACAGCGGTTGGGTGAGGTGGGCCTGGGGAACCGCAAGGACATCCGCAACGCGGTGGAGGCAGCCCGGGGGGCTTTTGAGCCTTGGCGCCAGACCCCAGCCTACCAGCGGGCCCAGATTCTGTACTACTTGGCCGAAAACCTCTCTGAACGGGCCGCCGAGTTTGCCTGGCGTATTCAGGCCCAGACCGGGCAGGATGGCCAGGCCGAGGTGGGGGCAGCCCTCGAGGCCCTCTTCGCTGCGGCAGCCTGGGCCGACAAGTATGAAGGGGTGGTGCATCCCACGCCTTTGCGCAACGTTACCTTGGCGTTGCCTGAGCCTATTGGGGTGATGGGCCTGCTTTGTCCCGATGACCAGCCGCTTTTAGCCTTAGCCCGGCTGGCTGGCTTGGCCTTGGCTTTGGGCAATACCTTGGTGGTGGTGCCCTCTCCCCAGGCCCCCCTTACCGCCACCGACTTCTATCAGGTGTTGGAGACTTCTGATGTGCCCGCGGGGACTTTCAATATCGTGACCGGGGCGCGCGACGAGCTGGCCCAGATTCTGGCCGAACACGACGACGTGGACGCGGTCTGGTATGCCGGGCCACGGGAGGGCTGGGCTTTGGTGGAGCGGGCCAGTGCGGGCAATCTGAAGCGCACCTGGACTCTTCCTGCCCATGGGCCTTTACCCGATGCCGACGAAATTCTGCGCCAAGCCACCCAGATCAAAAACATCTGGGTGCCCTACGGAGCCTAGCGCCGATCTGGCACCACAATCCGCCCAGCGATGATGGCCTGACGGATGGCGGTCACCTCGCGGCGCAGGTTCTCGGGCAAGAGGGCCTGGTTGTAGGCATCCAGGGCATACCCCAGGCCGTTTTCCTTGAGCCCTAGGCTCACCAGGCCGCCCTGGAAGGTGTTGCGGGCTACCGACTCCACTGCTCGCTGAGCGGCCACGTCCACCCGCTTGAGCATGCAGGTCAGGGCGTGGTTGAGGGTGGCGGGGTTGTTGTCGGTGTCGCCCAAAAAGTTCAGGTTGCCGTCCCCACCGATAAAAAACAAGGGGCGGGTCTCGCCGGTGCACTCCCGGGTGTAGGCTTCGTACTTGGGTACCTGGGCAAAGGGGTTACTGCGGAAGCGCACCCCGCGCGGTAGCTCGCTGGCCCGCAGGCAGCGCACCTGTTTGACATAATCGAACACCCCCAGCCCCGAGGCCCCGGCGGCAGCGTAGATAATGTCGGCACCCTGGGAGCGCTGGAAGGCCGCAATTTCCTTGGCTTTGGCCGGATCGGAGAAGGCCGCCGGAGTGTTGCCCACGTAGTTCACAATGACCCGGCAGCTCGGGCAGGCCTGCCTGACCCCTTCGCGGTAACCCACCTCGAACTTGTGGATCAGGGGTATATCCATCCCGCCCACGAAGCCTACCACCCCGGTCTGGCTCAGGCGGCCGGCGATATAGCCCACCAGGTAGGTGCCCTCGTTCTCGCGGAAAACGTAGGAGGCCACGTTGGGGGCCTCGGTGGCGGTGTCGATCAGAGCGAAGCGCTGCTGGCGAAACTCGCGGGCCGCCGCAGCGATGCCCGGCTCAGTAGCGAAGCCCAACCCAATGATCAGGTCGAAGCGCTCGCTGGCAAAGCGCCGCACCGCAGAGGGAATTTGGGAAGGGTCGGTAGGTTCAAAGTCGAAAAGACGCCCCCCGAACTGCTGCACTGCGCGCAAAGCCCCGCCATAGGCCACCCCGTTGAAAGTGGGGTCGGTTTTCGCGCCCTCGCTAAAGACCATGGCCACATTGCCCAAAGGCTGGGCCCAGGCCAGCCCCAAGCCAAATAGCAGCACGCCCAAGCGCTTTTTCATGGCGGAACAATAGCACAGGGCAGGGCGTGCTGCAAGAACAAGCCCCCTCGAGGCCTCGAGGGGGCTTGGGCATCAGTCGTCTGCTGCTGACCCAGCTGTCTCAGGGCGTTTCTTGCTACCAAACAACCGGCGGAAGAAGCTCAACACCGGATCGTAGTACTCGTCCACCACCCGCTCCTTGAGGGGAATGATGGCGTTGTCGGTGATGTGGATGTGCTCGGGGCAGACCTCGGTGCAGCACTTGGTGATGTTGCAGTAACCGATGCCCCCCTCGTTCTTGAGCATCTCCAGCCGGTTTTCCACGTCTAGAGGATGCATTTCCAGACTGGCGGTGCGCACCAAGAGGCGCGGCCCAATGAAGCCGGTTTTCTCATCGTGCTCGCGCAGCACGTGGCAGACGTTCTGACACAGGAAGCACTCGATGCACTTGCGGAACTCCTGCACCCGGTCCACGTCTTCCTGCATCATGATCCAGTCGGTGTTGGGAGCCGGTGTGAAGGGCTTGATCTTCTTGTTGGCCTCGTAGTTCCACTTCACATCGGTGGCCAGGTCGCGGATCACCGGGAAGGTCTTCATGGGTCGCACCACCACCGGCTTACTGGTGTCGATGGTGTCCAGCCGGGTCATACACATCAGGGTGGGCTTGCCGTTGACCTCGGCCCCACACGAGCCGCACTTGCCGGCCTTGCAGTTCCAGCGGCAGGCCAGGTCGGGGGCTTGTTCGGCCTGAATCTGGTGGATGGCGTCCAGCACCACCATCCCTTCCTCTACTTGCACGGTGTAATCCTTGAGCTCGCCCCCGTTCCTATCGCCCCTAAAGACTCTAAAGGTTACGCTTGGCATCTTCAGGCTCCTACCTTCTCGCTTAGTTCCTTGAGGTCTTTGGCCTCGGCAATCCTACGCAGCTCCTCCGGCATCTCTGGTAAAGGCTCGGCCACTACCGTCAGGCTGCCGTCCGAGGCGCGCCGGATCACATGGTTGATTCGCGCAAAGTTGGGGTCGGCGTCGGGGTAGTCCAAGCGGGCGTGTCCGCCCCGGCTCTCCTTGCGGGCTAAAGCGGCCAGCACCACCGCCTCGGCGATCTCCACCATCAGCCGGATGTCCAGCGCAGTGTGCCAGCCGGGGTTGTAGGCCCGGCCTCCGCTCACGCTGGTGTTCCAGGCCCGCTTTTTGAGGCTGGCCAGAATCTCGAGCTGGGCCTTGAGCTCGCTTTCCTCCCGCATGATGCCGGCGTTTTTCTGCATGCTGCTGCGCAGCTCTTTCATCAGGGCAAAGGGGTTTTCGCCCTGAGGGTTGTGGAAGGGGGCCAGGGCCTCGGCAATGTAGGCCCGCACCTGGGCTTCATCAATCTGGAAGGGGCCGGTCTGCTGGGCGGCGTACTCGGCTGCAGCAGCCCCGGCCCGATGGCCGAAGACGATCAGGTCGGAAAGCGAGTTGCCTCCTAAGCGGTTGGCCCCGTGTAGACCACCCGCCACCTCGCCCGCGGCGTAGAGGCCCGGTACATTGGTCGCCTGGGTGTCGGGGTCAACCCGCACCCCACCCATCACGTAGTGGCAGGTGGGGCCGACCTCCATGGGCTCTTTGGTGATGTCCAGATTGCCCAACTTCATGAACTGGTGGTACATGCTGGGCAGCTTCTTTTTGATGTAGTCGGCTGGGCGGCGGCTGGCGATGTCCAGGAAAACCCCCCCGTGTGGGCTACCCCGCCCCTCGGCTACCTCGCGCCGGATGGCTCGGGCCACCACGTCGCGGGTCAGCAACTCCGGTGGGCGACGGGCATTGCGGTCGCCCTTCAACCAGCGCTCGGCCTCCTCCTCGGTCTCGGCGAACTCGCCCCGGTAGCGCTCGGGCACGTTATCGAACATGAAGCGCTTGCCCTGATTGTTCAAAAGCACCCCACCCTCGCCGCGCACCCCCTCAGTCACCAGGATGCCCATCACGCTGGGGGGCCAGACCATGCCGGTGGGATGGAACTGGATGAACTCCATGTCGATTAGGTCGGCCCCTACCAGGCTGGCCAGGGCGAACCCGTCCCCGGTGCACTCCCAGGAGTTAGAGGTGATCTGGTAGATGCGGCCCAAGCCCCCGGTGGCCAGCACTACCGCCTTGGCCCGGAAGAGCAGGAACTCCCCCGTTTGGCGGTTGAAGCCCAGGGCCCCCACTACCCGGCCCGCGTCGGTCAGCAGGCGGTAGATAGTGGTCTCCATGTGGGCGTGAATGCCCAGCTTGACCGCGTGGTCCTGCAGGGTGCGGATAAGCTCGAGGCCGGTGCGGTCCCCTACGTGGGCCAGGCGGGGGTAGGAGTGGCCGCCGAAGTTGCGCTGGTTGATGCGCCCGTCTGGGGTGCGGTCGAAGACCGCACCCCAGCGCTCGAGCTCCCGCACCCGCTCGGGGGCCTCCTTGGTGTAGTTCATGACCATCTTCCAGTTGTTGAGCATTCCCCCGCCCTTGAGGGTGTCGCGGAAGTGCACCTTCCAGTTGTCCTCTGGGCGCACGTTGCCTAAGGCTGCGGCCATCCCACCCTCGGCCATCACGGTGTGGGCCTTACCCAGGAGACTTTTGGTGACCACCCCTACTTTGGCCCCCTTCTCAATGGCTGCAATAGCTGCCCGCAGGCCTGCCCCGCCTGCACCGATTACCAAAACATCGTAGTCATGGGTTGTATAAGACTCCATAGGCAACTCCTAAAAAAGACGGATATCGGTGATGGTTCCCATCGAGCAAAGGCGGATATATACGTCGGTAAACCATACCGAAAGCATGCTGGTCACGCCCCAGAAACCGTGGCTCTCGTTGATGCGGCTGATGCGCTGCCACAGGTTGTAGCGGGTCTTGTGTTTGGACATGCAGTTCAAGCAGCCGCCCGCCAAATGCCGCCAAGCGTGGCAGGAGAAGGTGTAGTAGGAGAGCAGGATCACGTTGCCCAGCATGATCAGGCTGCCTACCCCCACCCCGAAGCCATCCTCGAAGAAGAAAGCCCGGATGGCGTCGTACCACAAGAAGGCCACTACCGGCACCGAGAGGTACCAGAAGTAACGGTGCAGGTTGTTGAGCACAAGGGGGAAGGCGCGTTCGCCGCTGTAGGCCTTACGTAGCTCAGGCACCGCGCAGGCGGGGGGATCCCAGAAGAAGGCCCGGTAGTAGGCCTTGCGGTAGTAGTAGCAGGTGGCCCGGAAGCCCAAAGGAATCCACAGCACCAGGAAGGCCGGGGAGATGGCCAGCCAGTCCAGGTCCTTGGCATGGACGCCGGGCAGGGGTATGGAGTAGAAGGGAGATAGGTAGGGCCCGTACTCGAAGTGCTGTCGGTTCCAGGCCACCCAAAAAGCGTAGATGCCGAAGAGGCCCAGGCTCAGCACCGTGAAGAGAGGCTCGATCCACCAAGCATCCTGCCGAACGGTTGTGTGTTTTTCTGTACCGGTCACGGGTTTCGTGCTCATGTCCCCTAGACTATACCCCTCGAGGCCGGTCTGTGTGTATGCTGTTCAACCGCTTGGCTTGGGATGGACTTTGGTGTAATTAATAACATTCATTCCAAACTAAACCCTAGGTACTGGCCCCTCTCTCATGCAGAACGGACAAGCCGTGGACCATTGACACCCACCCCCCCGAGCCCCATAATGATGGGCTGTCCAAGACGCCCCCTGGGTGGCCGTCTGGCAGAAGCTGCGGTCTCAAGGCTGCAAGCTTTTGGAGGAACGAGGTTGGAACTGTTTGGTTTTGGCCCGCACCTGATGATAGATGGCTACCAGGCAAACGCAGAGAAGCTGGCCGATTTCGAGTTGGTTCGGCAGGTTCTGGATGAGCTGCCCGAGGAGATGGAGATGACCAAGGTGCTCCCGCCCCTCGTGCAGCGCTACGAGGCCCGCCCCGGCTATACCGAGGGGGTCACCGGGGTGGTGTTGATTGCGGAGAGCCATATTGCCATCCACACCTTCCCAGCCAAGCGCTTTATTAGCGTGGACATCTTCTCCTGCAAGGAATTTGACCTGGGCAAAGCCCTCAAAAGCGTGGTGGAGCGCTTCGAAATTGGCCGCTACGAGACCTACCTGATCAACCGAGGCAAAGAGTACCCCAAGGACCTCGAGCTGGCCCGGCAGATTGTGATGGGCGAGCGGGAGTACCTGGAAGCCCGCATTGGCTAAGGCAGGGCGTTCCAGCCCAACCGGCTCGAGACCGCGTCGGCGGCTTGCCGTACCCGCGCCCCCAGGGCGTCCAGGCGCTCATCGGGTACCCGGCTGGCCGGGGCCGAGAGCGACATCGAGGCCACCACCTTGCCCCGGTTATCGTGTATGGGGGCGGCAATGCAGCGCACCCCATCCTCCCGCTCCTCGTCGTCTACGACAAAGCGGCGCTGACGGGCCTGGCGCAGGGTCTCGAGGAAGCCCTCTAGGGTGGTGATGGTCTTGGCGGTGTAGGGTTTGAAGGGCCCTGCGCCCACAATCCGGCGAACCTCGGCCTCACTGTGTTCCAGCATTAGGGCCTTGCCTACCCCGGTGCAGTAGATGGGAGCCCGGGCCCCGATGCGGGTAAACATGCGGATGAGCTGGCGGCCCTCCACCTGGGCAATATAGACCACCTCGTTTCCATCTAGCACAGCTAAGTTGACGGTCTCGTTTAGCTCGTCCACCAATTTTTCCATCTCCGGTATGGCCGCCTCGATCAGGCCCCCCCGGGTTAGGAAGGCCGAGCCCACCTGGTACGCCCGGAGCCCCACCTTCCACAGGCCCCTGGCCTCGTCCCAGTCGACGAAGCCCCGCCGCCGCAGGGTTTCCAAAAGCCGATAGGCGGTGCTGGGGGAGAGCTCGGTTCTGCGGGCCAGCTCGGAGAGGGAAAGGGTCTCGGCCTCGGAGAGAACCTCGAGCAGATGCAGGCCCCGTTCCAGGGTGCGCACCTCGCTCACCTCGGCGGAGCGGCTGCGCCCGGGGCGTCGCTTGGTCTTCATAACCCCAAGGCTAATCCGGCTCGAGGTATTTTTCAACTAATGCAAAAAAATCTCGCTGATTGACAAAAATCCTAACCACCAGCTAGGCTTGGGCCTGACCCAGGAGCTCCATTCCGCGCTCCCAAGGTAGGTGAAGCCCATGTCCGAGATGCCTTCCGGTGTGCAGATTGTCGGCCCCGAGCTGCCCGCTTCCCCAAACGTGCTGACCCCCGAGGCCCTGGCTTTTCTGGCCGGGTTGCAGCGGGAGTTCAACCCAGTGCGCAAAGGCCTGTTGCAACGCCGCGCCGAGGTGGCCCGGCGGATTGCCGCTGGGGAGAAGCCCGGTTTTCTGCCCCATACCCGCTTCGTGCGAGAGGGCGACTGGAAGGTGGCCCCCGCCCCGCCCGACCTCGAGGATCGGCGGGTGGAGATCACCGGCCCTACCGACCGAAAGATGATGATCAACGCCCTCAACTCCGGGGCCAAGGTCTTCATGGCCGACTGCGAGGATTCCCTCTCGCCTACCTGGGAAAATGTGGTGCAGGGGCAGCAGAACCTGATGGATGCGGTGCGCCGCACCATCGCCCTCAGTACCCCAGAAAAGGAGTACCGCCTTAACGAGACCACCGCCACCCTTCTGGTGCGCCCGCGGGGCTGGCATCTGGAGGAGCGGCACGTGCTGGTGGACGGTGAGCCCATCTCGGCTAGTCTCTTTGACTTCGGGCTGTACTTCTTTCACAACGCCCACGAGCTGTTGCGACGCGGCAGCGGGCCGTACTTCTATCTGCCCAAGCTGGAAAGCCACCTCGAGGCCCGCTTGTGGAACGATGTCTTCAAGTTCGCCCAGAGCTACATGGGGATTCCCCAGGGCACCATCCGGGCCACGGTGCTCATCGAGACCATTCTGGCGGCTTTTGAGATGGAGGAGATTCTCTACGAGCTGCGCGAACACGCCGCAGGCCTCAACGCTGGGCGCTGGGACTATATCTTCAGCTGCATCAAAAAATTCGCCACCCACGAGGTGCTTTTCCCCGACCGCGCGCAGGTCACCATGACCGTGCCCTTTATGCGGGCCTATACCGAGCTTTTGGTGCGCACCTGCCATAAGCGGGGGGCTCATGCCATCGGGGGGATGTCGGCCTTTATTCCCAGCCGCAAAGACCCCGAGGTGAACGCCCGGGCTATTGAGCAGGTCACCAAGGACAAAGAACGGGAGGCCGGCGACGGCTTCGACGGTACCTGGGTGGCCCACCCCGACCTGGTGCCGGTGGCCATGGCGGTCTTCGACCGGGTGCTGGGGCCTAAGCCCAACCAGAAAGACCGCCTGCGCGAGGACGTGGAAGGGAAGATTGGGGCCGAAGACCTACTGGACTTCCATGTGCCCGGGGGCAAAATTACCGAGGCCGGGGTGCGCAACAACATCAGCGTGGCCCTGCAGTACCTGGCCGCCTGGCTGGGTGGGAGTGGGGCGGTGGCCATTTTCAACCTGATGGAGGACGCAGCTACAGCGGAGATTTCCCGTTCGCAGCTTTGGCAGTGGCTCAAGAAGGAGGCCCGACTGGAGGATGGCCGCCCCTTCACCCTGGGGCTCTACCAGCGCATAAAACAAGAAGAGATGGCCAAGCTGGCGGGCCTTAACAACCTGGAAGCGGCTGCCGAACTTTTGGACGAGCTGGTGCTCCAGCCTGAGTTCAAGGAGTTTTTGACCCTGAGCGCCTACCCGCGGCTAGACTGAGGCGCTACGGGCGCTGAACCTCGAGCTCGAGCTTCAGGTTGCCCCGCTTGGTCTGGCCTAGCACCCGGAGCACCGCCAAGCTCCCCAGGCCCTCGGCCAGCAGGCTGTCCCCTTCAGCTACTTCGTCCTTGGCCGAGGCCACCCGGCCTCCTAGCCGCACCTTGCCCGACCTCACCCCCTGGGCAAAGTAGCTGCGGGAGACCCCGAATCCCCGGGCCCCCACCACATCCACCCGCAGGCTGGGCACCACCACGCTGCGGATCCGCTCACGGGCTTTGGGCCGCTGCTCAAGGCTGGCTTCCTGGGCTGGCCAGCCGGCCTCCTGTAGGGTTTTGAGCCCTTTGGGCAGGGTGACCAGCAAAAATCCCCCGCTGGTTTCCTCCAGCTCGCCTAGCAATCCCGGTTCCATAAAGGCCCGAAGCCGTTCCTCCAGGGCCTCGAGGTCGTCCTCCCCGGGCAGGAAGACCAGCCGGGTGGGGTCGGCCACGCTGGGGATGTGTGGAGGAAACAGCACGGCTACCTGGCGTGAGGCCAGGGGTAGGCCACCAAAGCTTTGGAAGGACAGGCCTTCCTGCCGGGCTTGCTGGCGCAGGGCCTCGAGTTCCTCGGCTTCCAGAAAGGGGGTCTGCACCACCCGCCCCCCCCGAGCTTTCTTTAAATAGGTTTCCATCTCCCTCCTCAGGGCCGCCACAGGTGGGCATAGGCCCCCGCTGCCGCCATGAGTGCGGCGTGGTTGCCCGTTTCCACAATGCGGCCTTTTTCCATAACCACTATTGTATCGGCGTGCTGGACGGTGAAGAGGCGGTGGGCCACCACCACCAGGGTACGCCCAGGCCGGATAGCCTCCAAAGCGGCCACCACTTGTTCCTCGCTGTTTTTGTCCAGGGCGCTGGTCACTTCGTCGAGGAGGAGGATTTTAGCCTCCCGCAGCAAGGCTGCGGCAATGGCCAGGCGCTGCCGCTGCCCTACCGAAAGCCCCCCACCCTGGTCTTCCAGAGGGGTTTCCAGGTCTATCTCGGGGTACAGGCCCACCATGGCCAAAGCCTCCCGCATGGCCTGAGGGTGGGCCTGGGGAGCCAAGGCCGCCAGGTTTTCCCCCACTGTGCCGGCAAACAAAAGGGGTTCCTGGGGCACCCAGGCCACTTTGGCCCGCAGCCAGGCCGCTTCGTAGACCTCCAGGTTGCGCCCGTCCAGCAGCACCTGCCCGCTACTGGGCCGGTACAGCCCCAACAACAGGCGCAGCAGGGTGCTCTTGCCCGAGCCCGAAGGCCCCACGATGGCGGTGAAGGAGCCGGGCTCGATCCGCAGGTTGAGGTTTTGCAAAACCGCTTCCCGGCCCGGATAGGCAAAGCTCAGGTTGCAGAGCTCGAGGCTTCCTTCCAGGCGGGCAGGGCGCAGGTTTCCTGAGGGGGGGGCTTTGGGCAGGGTTAAGAGTTCCACCAGCCGGGCCGCGGCCCCCTCGGCCTGGGCGAACCCTGTCCCCACCCGGCCTAGCACCTGCAATGGGGTGACGGCTAGGCCCAGCAGGGTGAGGAAAGCGGTCAGGTCGCCCGGGGTCATTGCTTCGCGCCGTACCGCCCCTACCCCCAGCGCCAGCAACAGACCCAAGAGCAAGGTGGTGGCGAGCTGACCCAAGGGGAGGTGCAGTGCGGCGATAAGGGCCCGGGTGAGGCCCAGGCGGTAGTGGGCCTGGTTGCTCTGGCGAAAGCGGCCTCGGGCGAAGGCCTCGAGGTTCAAGGCCCGGATGAGCTCCAGGCGGGCAAACCCCTCGCTCATGCGGGCGGCCAGCCGCTCCACCGCGGCCTGGGTGCGGCGGCTGTAGTGGGTGACCCAGGCCCCAATCCAGCCCAAGAGCAGGGCCATGAGGGGCAAGAGCAACAAGAGATACAGGGTGAGCTGGGTGTAGTGCCACAGAAGCTGAGCCAGCAAGGCCAGAAGCAGCATCCCCTGGGCCAGAAGGCCCCCCAGGTTATAAAACAAGAAGCCTTCCAGCTCCTTGAGGTCGGCCACCAGCCGCCCAGAGAGCCCCCCTGGGGAGGAGGGGAGGGCCTGCAGGTCGGTTTGCAGCAGATGATCGAAAATGTGCTCGCGCCAGCGGGCTGGCACCCTGACCGAAAAGTAGCCCATGAAAGCCTCCAGGGCGTAGCCGCTTAGCACCAAGAGCAGCAGTAGGCCCGCCCCCACCCCCAGCACTGGGCCCAAGCGCTCCCACTTCCCCGCCAGCACCTCGTCGAAGAGGGGCTTGACCACCCAGCCCGGAAGCCAGGCCTGGGCCATGGCGGGTAAGAGGGCTAGGCCAGCGGCCAGCAGGATGTGCGGCCCGTAGGGGCGGAGCAAGAAGAGGAGGTTCATAAAGAGGGCTCCAGGATATACTCCACCAATCGGTCGGCGCCCGGCTGGGCCTCGAGGCGCTCTAGGCGGGCCCGCACCGCCTGGGCCCGCTCGGCCTCGAGCAGGGCTAGGGCCTGGTTAGCCACCTCGGCTGGGCTGAAGACCCCCCGCAGCTCGGGGAAGACCTCCTCTCCCAGCCACTGGTTGGGCAGGGCCAGGTGGGGCATACGGGGGACCACGCGCTGGATAAAGGCCCGCTTGAGGGGCTTTCCCCCCGGTAGCCAAAAGAGCCAGTGCAACCAGCCCTCCAAAGGCAGAAGCTCAGGTTTGTGCAACGGCAAGAGAACCAGGCTGGGCAGCCGGGCCAGGGCCAGCTCGAGGGTGTTGGTGCCGGGAATGGTCAGGGCCAGGCGGGCTTTGCGCATGGCTGCGTAGCGCACCGGTTCATCCAGCACCGCCACCTCGAGGCCGCCCTCGGTACGCATGGTTGCCCCTTCCCAGCAGGCCCCCACCCCTCCCACACGGCGGGCTTTTTCCCCCCTCAAAGCCTCCTCTACCACTCGCTCGGGCAGCAGGCGGCTTTTGAGCCAGGCAAAGCGCAGCCCCGGCTGCTGGGCCGCCATTCTCTCTGCTGCGGCCAGCATAAAGCCCAGCAGGTAGCGAGCGGCAAAGGGGCGGCTACCCGCTAGAAGCAACACGTCCACCTCTGGGCAGGCCTGGGTAGCGGCCTCCTGCATGGCATCCACCACCAGGTTTCCCACCACCACCACCCGATGGGGGTCGGCCCCGCGGGCCAGCAGACCGGCCCGGGTGCGCTCGGCGTCCACCAGTACAGCCTGGAGGGCTGGGTGGTAGGCCTTGGGGTCGAAGGTGTAGGCGTAGGCGGGGTATCCGGTGGCCTGGCTTAGCAGCACCGCGTCGCGAGGGGCCCCACCCAGAAGCAACACCCGGCCTGGCCCACGGCGACGCCTGCCATGCGCCAGCCGCCAGAGCAGGCCAGCCCGGCCTGCAATGGCGTCGAGCGTGAGCTCTCTGGCCTTGGTCGGCTCGGTGCCGGCGGCGAACTGGTCGCGGATCAGGTATAGCTCGATGCGGGCCTGGGGCAGCCGGCGGCGCAGGCGGGAGAGCACCGGGGGCACCCAGGTGGAAAGCTCGCCTGGCCCGTTGGTGAGCAAGAGAACTTCTTCGAGCATGGGCCTACTCTTCAAACGTGCGCTCAACCTGTACGAAACCTGAGAGGTGGCGCTTGGAGGGGGCGGCCAGGAAAGCTTTTAGGGCCTGTACCTCTTCGGTCTCGGGCAGGCCTTCCAAGTCACCCCCCTCGCGCAGGGCCCGGAAGGCCCGCTCGAGCGCCCGGTAGCGCTCCCCGACAATGCCCGCCCGGCGCAAACCCACGGTGTTGAGCCGATAATGCCGGGCCGGGCTGCCCTCTGCCAGGGAAAAGGGCAGGACATCCCGGGTGACCTTGGCCAGCCCCCCTACCATGGCCCGGGTGCCGATACGGACGAACTGGTGGATGCCGGCCAGGCCCCCCACCACCGCATGGTCGCCGATCTCCACATGGCCGGCCACGCCCACGCTCTGGGTCAGAACCACCCCGCAGCCCACCTGGGCATCGTGGCCCACGTGGACATAGCCCATCAGGTAGCAGTCGCTGCCGATGCGGGTGGGCCGGTCTTCCCGGGTGGAGCGGTGCAGTACCACGCCCTCGCGCAGCACTGTGCGGGGGCCTACCTCGAGCCAGGTCTCCTGCCCCTGGTAGCTGAGGTCCTGCGGGGCCCCACCCAAGACCGCGTGTGGCCCCACCCGCACGCCGGCCCCCAACCGCACGAAGGGATGGATGACCGCATGGGGGCCAATCTCCACTCCAGGCCCAATCTCACAAGGGCCCTCCACCACAGCATAGGGCCCGATCTGCACGTCAGAGGCTAACTGGGCCTTGGGCGAGACCACCGCGGTAGGATGGATGGCCAGTCTGCTCACGAGACCGCACCCCCGGTATCCGTGCGCAAGACGAAGCTTAAGGTAGCCTCGGCCCGCAGCTCTTCCTCCACCCGGGCCTCTACCCGCACCTTGCCCAGCCCCCGCCGGTAGGCCAGCAGCTCCCCTTCCAGAATCAGGGTGTCGCCCGGCACCACCGGTTTTTTGAAGCGGGCCTCCTCCACCCCCACCAGAAAAACCAGCCCCCCCGGTTTGAACCCGGGCTGCTGGGTGATTACCGCCACCGCCCCCTGGGCCATGGCCTCGAGCAGCAACACCCCCGGCATGATGGGGTGACCGGGAAAGTGGCCCTGGAAATGGGGCTCGTTAAAGGTCACGTTTTTCAGGGCGCGGAAGCGCTTGGCATCGGCCTCGAGCACCCGGTCAATCAGCAGGAAAGGGTAGCGGTGCGGCAGAAACCGGAGGATCTGGTAGATGTCCACAGCTTAAAATACTACCGAGCCATCACCGGTTGCAGGGCATGGGAGAGTTCCAAAGCCAGCTCGAGGGCCAAGAGGTCGTCCTCGAGGGTCACCAAGGGGGGTTCTTCCTTCTGGACGCGATCCACGAAGTGCTTGAGCTGACGCCGCAAGGGATTGTCGTTGTGGATGGCGATGCGCTCGGTCTGTACCTGGGTGCGCCCATTGGGCTCTACCCGGTCGGGGTCGGGGGGCACCGGGGGTGAGCGGTGCAGGGAAAGCTCGGTGTACTCGCTGTTGAAATCCAGCCGCAAAATCTCACCGGGCTGGGTGATGGTTAAGGAACGCTCGGCTTGAGGAGAGACTCGGCTGGCGGTGAACAGGGCCCGGGCCCCCGAGGGAAAATCTATCACCGCCTGGGCGTACTCATCTAGCCCATCTATCCGCTGGCCTACCACACTATAGCGCAGGGGTTTTTCCCGTAGCAAAAGCAGCACCAGGTCCAGATCGTGGATCATCAGATCAAGCACCACGCCGATGTCGCGGATCCGCCGGTTGTTGCCCAGACGGCGGGCTTCCAGCACCCAAGGGTTCTTGACCAGTCTCATCAGGTCGCCCACCGCGCGGTAGAAACGCACAATATGGCCCACCTGCAGCACCACCCCTCGTCGCTCGGCCAGGCGGACCAGCTCCTGGGCTTCCTGCAGGGTACGGGTCATGGGCTTTTCCAAGAGCACGTGTACCCCGGCCTCCAGAAACATACGGGCTTGTTCAAAGTGAAAAGAGGTCGGTGAGGCGATGGAGACCGCCTGCACCTTGCCTAGTAGCTCCTCGGGACTGGGATAGGCGGGGACTTCCAAATCCTGCTCGATGGCTGCCTGGCGAAAAGGGTCGGGGTCGGCCACCCCTACCAGACGAACCCCCGGCAGGCCAGCATAAACCTGGGCGTGATAGGTGCCCATCACGCCCACCCCCACAACGCCCACTTTTAGCTCCATAGAATCCTCACGCTACGATGCAGAACCCTGCATTCCAAGCAGGATGATACAACGCTGCTCGACGTTACAACAGGTTTTGCCCCAGGCTGGGCCTGCGGATTCCGTGGGCTCACGCTTTAGCGGGTCTGGGTGGCTTCAAAGCGCAGCAGCCAGTCCTTCAGCCCTTCATGGCCGGCAAACCCGCCCAGCCGGCCATCCGCGTGGATAACCCGCTGGGCCGGCACCACCAGGAAAAAAGGGCAGGCCCGAAGGGCTGCCCCGACGGCCCTGGGGGTCAGGCCGCACAGCCGCCCCATCTGGGCGTAGCTGCGGGTCTCGCCCAGGGGGATCTGCCGCACCGCCTCATACAGGGCTATCCGGCGGGGGTCAAAGGGGGTATAGTCCAGGGGAAGGTCCAAAAAAGTCTCACCCTGAGCAGTAAAATACCCCTCCACCCGGCGGGCCAGCTCGCGTAAAAGGACATTGGGCCGCTCGGGGAAGCCCGCTTGCAGCCGCAGTTCTACCCGTTGCAAGGCCCGGTGGGTGGCCTGGGCCCAGAGCAGCCCTACTGGGGTGGGCATCCACAGGGAATACATCTCAGGTTTTACCAGCTTTTTCCCGCTTGGGGGTTTCCCGGGCCACGGCGCCTTCCAGCATCAGGCTAAGGAACTTGTTCATCTCGTCCTTGAGCTGTCGCTCTGGGGTATAAGCGGCCCAGCGCAGGGCCGAGAGCAGATAGACGTCAGCGATGGAGCGGGAGATGCGCTCGAGGGACATGTCCTGGCGCAGTTTGCCCTGATCCCTAAGTGGGCGCAGAATCTCGCCGATCAAGTCGCCTAAAGGTAGGGCTTCGAAGGCGGCCCGGGCCCGCTGAGGGTCGGGGTTGAGCAGCTCGTAGGCCAGGGGGGAAAGCAGTACCCGTTCCCGCTCGCTTACCTCGGCCAGGCGCTCCCACAGCCGGCGCAGTACCTCGAGGGGGGGGGCTCCCCGGCCCAGCTCAGCTAAGGCCTGCTCGCGCAGCTCGCCCAGAAGCTGGGCGCCGAAATCCAGCAATACCGCCTCCTTGTAAGCGTAGTAGTTGAAAAAGGTTCCCCGCGAGACGTGCGAGGCTTTGGCAATGTCGGTGGCAGTGGTCTGGTGAAATCCTTTCTCCCGGAAGAGGTGGATGGCGGTGCGGAATATGCGATCGCGGCGGCGCTGCTTTTGCCTTTCCCGAAGACTCAGCATGGAGAGATTGTACCCAAGTCTAATAAACTGTGCTAGTTGCCTTTGCAACGAACTACCTGGCTACTGGCCCTGGTCTTTTAGTACCCGCAAACCCATATTCAAAGCCCTCGTTGTAGAGTAAACACTTGCCATGCAGCGTTGGCTGGTCTCGGAGATTTTTTCCCTTTTACGCAGCTATAAGCGCAGAAGGGGCCGTCGGCAGCGGGGTAGCCCACTCTGGCTGGCCCTGCTGCTTTTGGGCCTGTTGGGATACTGGCTGTGGGAGACCTACTTTCGTCCCTTTCCCCAGGTCCATAAAGCCCCGGGAGGCCTCGAGCTCTACTTTGCCCCCCAGCAGGGCCGCGAGGCCAAAGCCCGCCTGATTCGCCTGATAGATGGGGCCCAAAGCCACCTCGAGTTGGCCGTGCACGAACTCGAAGACCGGGAGATCGGCCAGGCCCTGGTGCGAGCGGCGGCCCGGGGGGTGCGGGTGCGGATGTTCAGCGAGTCCAATTACCGCCGCGAGATCCGCGAGAGCCTGGGGGCGCGTAGCAAAAGCCAGGATCGCTGCGAGGTTTGGCAGAAAGTTCAGGTCTGCTACGATAGCCGTGAGGATGCCTTGATGCATCATAAGTTCGTGCTGGTGGATGACCAGGGGGTCTGGACCGGCAGCACCAACCTAACCTGGAACGCCTTTGAGCGCAACAATGAGAACAGCCTGTGGCTGCCCGTAGAGGGGCTGGTAGGGCTCTACCGCCGGGAGTTCGAGGCCTTGTTTAACGGGCAGGAAAGCGGGCTGGGGCATTCTGGAGGCTTTCAGACCGGTTCAGTGGAGGGCTGGGTCTACTTCAGCCCAGCAGGGGGGCGTCAGGGGCGGGAGGCCCTGCTCGACCTTCTGGGGCAGGCCCGGCGGGAGGTTTGGGTGGCCACCTTCGTTCTGACCGATGCTGCGGTAGTGGAGGCGTTGCTTGCGGCCCACCGTCGTGGGGTACGGGTGCGGGTGGTGCTGGAAAGCCGCAACCTGCAAAACTCCGCCCATGCCCCTCTGCTCCAGGCTGGCCTCGAGGTGCGCCGGGATGGCAACCCCTACACCATGCACCACAAGGTGATGGTTCTGGACGGGGAGTGGGTGGTAACCGGCAGCTACAACTTCACTGTTTCGGCCTACCGACGCAACAACGAAAACCTGCTCATCCTGCGCGACGCCGCGCTGGCCCAGCGCTATTTGCTCGAGGTAGAAGCCCTCTGGAAAGCGGGGGTACGCTTGTGACTGGGCTGCCGACCCTGGTGCTGGCCTCGCAGAGCCCCCGCCGGGCCGAGCTTTTGCAAAGGCTTGCCCTTCCCTTGCGGATCGTACCGGCCCACCTCGATGAGGCGGCCTTGGGCCACCTCGAGGCGGCCCCCATGGCCCAGCAGCTCGCTGTTGGCAAAGCCCAAGCGGTTTGGCAGCCTGGATTGTGGGTGCTGGCCGCCGATACGGTGGTGGCCCTGGAGGGTCAGAGCCTGGGTAAGCCCAGGGGGATCGCGGAAAACAAGGTTTTTTTGCAACGCCTGTCGGGCCGTACCCACAGCGTTTATACCGGTTTTGCCCTGCTCAGGCCCGAGGGACATTTGCACGCCGAGGTGGTGGAGGCCCGGGTCACCTTCCGGACCTTGGGGGAATGGGAGATAGACTGGTATGTCCAAAGTAGGGAGGGGCTGGACAAGGCCGGGGGGTATGGGGTTCAGGGGCTGGGCATGGTACTGGTGGAACGCATTGAAGGAGATTTTTATACCGTCATGGGCCTGCCGGTGAGCCGGGTCTGGCAGCGCTTACATGAGCTAGGCTACTTTGGCCATCCGGTGGGTTAGACTCTGGTCTGGGGATGGGGCGGGTATGAGCGAAACCCTGGGGCGTAGGACGCTGCTGGTGAGCCTGCTTTTGCTGGGGGTTTTGTTGGCTACCCTTACCCGGCAGTCAGCCCCCAGCCTGCCGGGTGAGTTTGCCGCCCGCACCGCTCCTTTGTTTGGCTTTTCCTACCGCCTGGGGCAGAACACCCGGGCCAGCCTCTCAGCCCTTTTTGACCGGCGTGACCTTCGGGCCGAGCAGCGCCGGATGCGGGCAGAGATCCAACAGCTTAGGCAGGAAAACCAGCGCTTGCTCTTAGAAAACCGCCGCCTCCAGGCTACCCTCAGGGTCCAGGCCGTGCAGGGGCTGGGGGTGGTGGCGGTGGTGCCGGTCATAGACGACGATGCTTCGGGCCTTTATCGGCGGCTCTACCTAGGGGCTGGCGCAGCCCAGGGCCTGCGGGTGGGTATGCCGGTCACCACCGCGGAGGGGCTGGTGGGGGTGATTACCGAGGTCAACGCCCATAATGCGGTGGTGCGTACCATCCTCGATCCAGAGTCGCGGGTGGGGGTGCGGCTGGCCAACGCCCCTGGGCGGGGGATAGCCTACGGGGCCCCACCCCGCCGGCTCCGGGTGGAAATTGCCCCAGAAGCCAGTGTCAAACCCGGGGACAAGGTGGTATCGGGGGCGCTGCAAGGTCTGTACCCCGCCGGCATTACCGTGGGCACGGTTGAGCAGGTGCTGTCCGCCTCGCCGGGAGACCTCAAGAAGATTTTGTTGGTGCGCCCCGCGGTGCAGATGTCGCTTTTGGAGGAAGTGCAGGTGCTGAAGCCCCTATAGCGGCCCGTCCTTTTGTGCGTTTTGAGCCATGCGTTATGCGGATCCTCCTAACTGTAGTCCTGGCCTTTCTTTTTCAGGGGTTTTTTTCCGGCTTGCTGGGGGAGCGTCTAGTTCCCCCAGACCTGATCTATCTGGCCGCTTTGCTGCTGGCTGCCTCGCTCTCCCCCTACCTAGGTCTGCCGCTGGCCTTTGCCCTGGGCCTTTTGCAAGACCTGCTCTCGGCGGGGTACCCCGGTCTACATGCTGTGGGGCTTTTGTTTGCCGCTTACGCTTACTACCGGCTTTCGCGACTGGTCCACTGGGAAGAGCCGGTGGGTCAGGCGGTGATTCTGGGGGGCAGCTTTGTGGCCAAATGGGTGGGTCTTCTGCTGGTGGCTTTCTGGCTACGGTTGGCCTATTTCAACCCTCTCACCCTAGGGGGGGTTATTCTACCCGAGATGCTGCTGACCCTCCTGGTCGCGCCTCTGGCCATTCGGCTTTACACCCGCTTCTTCCCCTCGCGGAGTCTGTAGGAGCCAAACGTGAACGGTCGCGTCTGGGTCTTGTTAGGACTTTTCTACCTGTTGCTGCTAGTGTTTGTAGGGCGGCTTTGGTACCTACAGGTTGTTCTGCATGAGCAGTACGCCACCCGTAGCCAGGGCAACTACCTGCGGACCGAGACCACCTTGGCCTTGCGCGGGCGTATCCTCGACCGCAACGGCCAGGTCATCGCCACCAACCGCCTAGCGGTGGATCTGATTTACGCAGGCGGTGAGCTTCATTTCAAAGAGCGCATCCTGGCCCTTACCGGGCTTAAAGAACTGCCCAGGGTAGAACGGCAGCCCGTTGAGCTAATGACCAATCTCCCTGAGGCCCTGGTGCCCACCCTGGCTGAACTGACCGCAATTGAGCCCAACCTAAGGCTTCAGGAGCGGATTGAGCGGGTTTATCCTAACCCCATTGCCGGGCCGGTTATCGGCTATACCGCCCTGCCCAACCAGGAGCAGCTCAAAGCCGGCTACGACCCCGAGGAATTGGTGGGGGCCTCCGGCCTCGAGGCCGCCCTAGAACCCTACCTGCGGGGCAGCAAGGGCCTGGTGTTGGCCGAGGTAAACGCCCGGGGCCAGCGGCTGCGCTACCAGGAACTCAGGGCACCCCAGGCCGGCAGCGATGTCTACCTGACCCTCGACCTGGCTTTGCAGCGGGCTGCCGAGCAGGCCCTGCGCGAAGGGGTAGAGGACATCAACCGCATCCGTCTTCGCAACGGCCTGCCCCTAGCCCGCCAGGCCAAGGGGGCTATAGTGGCCATAGACCCCCGGAACGGTGAGGTCTTGGCCATGGCCACCGCCCCGGCCTTTGACCCCAACCTGTTTGGCCGGCGGCCCCGTCCCAATGAGCAGATTCGCGAGCTGTTCGGCGACCCAGACCGGCCGACCTTGAACCGGGCGGTCAATGCCTACCCTCCTGGCTCAACCTACAAGCTGGTGACCTCGAGCCTGGCCTTAGAGAGCGGCAATGTGAGTGCGGGAACCACCTACCGTTGCAGCCCCTACATCGTTTTTGGGGGTATCCGGCGCAACTGGGCCCGCTACGATATGGGCCCTATGACCGTGAAGGAGGCCATCGCCCAAAGCTGCAACACCTGGTACTACCAGCTGGCCATGCAAGACCCCATCGGCATGGTAGACCGGCTGCATAAGCGGGCGCTGGAGCTGGGGGTGGGGCGGCCTACCGGGCTGGAGATTGGGGAGCAAGTGGGTATTGTGCCCACCTTGCAGTGGAAGCGGCAGAACATTCCCCGCGACCCCCGCTGGTGGCCGGGGGAGACCCTCTCTATTGCCATCGGGCAGGGCTACAACAAGGCGACCCCCGTGCAGATTGCCCGGATGCTAGCCACCATCGCCCAGGAGGGGCGGCAGCCCGAGCTGCACCTGGTGCGGCGGATTGGCCCTCAGCCGATTCAGCGGCCTGTGGTGCAGGTGCCGGGTCGGCACTGGAAAGCCCTGCAGGAAGGGCTGCGCCTCACGGTGACCTGGGGCACGGCCCGGCACGTGCTGGGCAGCTTTCCCGTGGCTACGGCGGGCAAGACCGGTACCGCGCAGAACGAAGCCCAGACCCCGGGCCTCGAGCACGCCTGGTATATGGGCTATGGGCCAGTGGACCCCACCGACCCCAGGCCCCCGCTGGTGGTGGTGGCCTTTTTTGAGAATGGGGGCGAGGGCAGCGGGGTGGCCCTGCCCGCGGCGCGCAAGGTGATGGCGGCCTACTGGAAAGTGGGCCAAGAGTTCGCCACCCGCTAGCCCTCTTTGGCCTCGAGGGCCGGGTGGAAGGGGGCAGCCAGGCCCAAGCGGGCCAGTATCAGCGCGGCTACCCGCTCGCCGCCCAGGGCCACAGCCGGCACCGACTGCCCAGGAAAAATGGTCTCGCCCACCCGCCACAGGTTGGGGTAGGAGGTGCGGGGGCTCGAGGTGCGCCAGGGGTGTATCTGGGGATACCCGCCTACCCAGCCCGCCTGCCGCCGGGTGTAGAAGCGGTAGGTCTGGGGGGTGGCTCCTAGGACGAGCTGGGCGGCCTCGCGAAAACCAGGCAGAAGGCGCTCTACCTGGCGTACCACTCGAGCCTGCCAGGCCTGTTTCTTAGCCCGGTAGCTCTCCCGATCCAGCCCCTGCCATTCGGCCAGAGGGGTGTGCACCGAAGCGGAGAGAACCCGCTGGCCCTCAGGGCTACGCAGGGGATCGTGTGGGTCAGCCAGGCTGAGGAAGACCCATTCCCCCTCTCCCGCCCACTGCCGATACAACGCGCCTGGGGGCACCAGCGAGGCCGGCACCACCGCGTGCAGCACGAAGGCACCCCAGCCGTCGGGGGGAGGGGGAGAGGGACGCTTATGCGGCAGCAGGGCTGCGAGGTCGCCGGGAGTTAGGTTGGCCACGAAGACCTCTGCCCTCAGGGTCTCCCGCTCGCCGCGGCGGCGCCCTCCCAGGGCCACTTCCACCGCCCGCACCCGGCCTCCTTCTACCCACAGCCGTTCCGCTCGGTGCCGGTAAAGCACCCGCCCACCATAGCGCTGCACCGCCTGGGCCAGGGTCTCGGCGATGGCCCCCATGCCGCCCAGGGGCACGGCTGGGCCCCGGTGGGGTAGATCCAAAGCAGCGGCGCCAAATAAGGCGTAGGTGTGGGCGATATCGCTCTGGGAAGCAATCAAGAGCTGGGCCTCGAGGAAGCGGCGGAAGCCAGGGTCGGGTGGGGTGTGGGCCAGGATGGGCCGCACCAGGTCGGCCAGTAGTCCAGGAAGCTGCCTTCCCTGGCCCAAAGCCCAAGGCAGCCCGCGCTCAAGCAGCAATAGTCCTTCGCGCAGGTCAGCAGGGGGAAAGGGCAGGCCCGGGGCTAGGGCCCATAGGGCCTGGGCCCGCTCGGCCTGCCAGCGCCAAAAGGGGAGAACCCCCGAACCGAAGGCCGCTTGCTGGGCCCGTAGCTCCTCTTCCCGCCCCACCGGGCGCACCACCACCCGTCCATCGGGCAGCCAGACCTCCATCAGCGGCTCCCCCGGGGGCAGAAGGCGCACCGGGAAGCGAAGCCCTAGCCGCTGCTCGAGCTGGCGGAAGACCCCGCCCTCCTCGAAGCCGGCCAGCAGGGTGGCCCCCGCGTCAAAGCGAAAACCCCGGTGCCAGAAGGTGCCGGCGCAGCCCCCGGGGTAGGTGTGGTGCTCCAGGACGGTGACCTCGAGGCCGGCCTGGGCCAGCAAAGCCGCAGCGGTGAGCCCACCCACCCCTGCACCTATAACCACCGCTCGCATCGGCTCGGCCCGCCTATCGCTTCAGCTCGCGCACGTAGGCCAGCACCACATCAGCGTCGCGGAAGGGGTTAACGTTGCGCCAGATGCGCTCGATACGGCCCTGGGGATTGACCAGGATGGTGTCGCGGTTGTAAAAGCCGAAAAGCCCGCCTACTTTGAAAAGCCTGGCCAGGGTACCTTCCTTGTCGGGCAGCATGGCTCCTTTGAGGGCCATCTGTTCGATGAAGGTGCACTGCTCGGCGGCGGGGTCGGCGCTGACGCCGTAAATCTCCACTCCCAGCCGGGTGAACTCCGGGTAAAGCTCGGCATAGCGCTTGCCCTGAGCGGTGCAGCCCGGGGAGCTGGCCTTGGGGTAGAACCAGAAGAGCAGGTACTTGCCCTGGCGGGCTACCTCGGCTAGGTCAACAGGGCGGCCATAGGAGTCCTGTACTTTGGGCAGCGCAACCGGATCGCCCGGGGCTAGGGCCAGGACTGGCAGGGCCAAAAACAGCAACATCCAGCCAAAGCGTTTCATATGGCAACAGTTTTTTCTCAAAAGGCCCCGGTGTGCTGTAGGCCAGGCTTCAGGTTGGAACCTCCTGGGCCTTGGCGCGAAGATAGGCCAACACCACCTGGGCATCGCGGAAGGGGTTAACGTTGCGCCAGATGTGCTCGATGCGGCCCTGGGGATTGATCAAAATGGTGTCGCGGTTGTATAGCCCCAGAAGCTGACCAAACCCCAGCCAGCCCCCCACTCCGAAAGCCCGGCCCAGGGTACCGGAGGGGTCGGGGATCATCCCACCCTCGAGGGCCAGCTTCTCGATAAAGCGACACTGGGCCGGGGCCGGGTCGGCACTTACGCCAAACACCTCGGCCCCCAGCGCTTTGAAGGCCGGATAGAGTTCGGCATACTGCTTGCCCTGAGCGGTGCAGCCCGGGGAGCTGGCCTTGGGGTAGAACCACAGCACGATGTAGCGCCCTTGCCCTACCAGCTCGGCTAGGTCGATGGTTTTACCCTGGGCGTCTTGTACCCGGATAAGGGGGGCGGGGTCACCTGGCTTGAGCATGTCTTTAGTATGGAGAACGCCAGGCCACCTGGCTGTGGGGTGGGCCAGAATTGCCCCGGCTCAGTCGAAGGCTCGGGCGGATAGGTCTTCCCAGGCATCAGACCGCTCAAGCAGTACGTTGTGCCAGAGGTCTATACCCCGTAGCGGAGCATAGACCTCGAGGCTCGGCAGGGCCTGGCCCTCTAGCCCTATGCGGTGAATTTTGCTGCTGCCCCGGCGGATGGCGTAAATCGTATCGCCCAAAACCACCATTTCCACCTGGCTGGTGGGGTCTTCGCCCTCCAACACGGGCAGGGGCAGCGATAGCAGAACCTCGCCCTCGAGGGAGAGCTTGCGAATTTTCTGGCTATCGGCGTCGTAGATGAGCAGGTGGTTGTCGGGGGTCAGGCCCAGGCCGCCCAGCAGCCTGAGCTCCTGGGACTCTCGGCTTTTGCGGAAGGCATAGCGGGAGACGTACCGGCCATCGAGCTCAAGACGCTGCACCTGGCGGTTGCCATAGTCCAGCACAAAGATGTACTCGCGGCTGGCCCGAATGACCCGGGGGGCCTCGAAGGTGCCCCGGCCCGGGCCAGCCCCACCAAAGCGGGCTACGGCCCGGCCCTCGAGGTCGAAGCGGGTGATGGTACAAGCCTCTCCATCCAGGACCAGCAAGCCATCGGGGAGGGCCGCCAGCGAGACGGGGTAGAGCAGCTCGCCCAGCTTCATGCCGTAAGGGGCAATGGAGTGGGTAATCTCGCCTTCGGCATCGAAGCGGTGTACTAGACGCACTGCACCCCCACCATACTCAAACAGACTGATCCAGAAGCCCCCCTCCTTATCCACCGACAGGGCCAGGGGGGGCGAAGGGAACATCCCCCGGCCACTGCCCACCCCGCTCCACATACGCACCAGGTTGCCGTTTAAATCCACCAGTCGCAGGGTGCCTTTCTTGTTCTCCACCGCTAGGGCCAGGTAGACCGGAGCGGTGAGGCCGGGGTCTTCCTGCCACCTGCCCCGCAGTACCTCCAGGATGGCCTCCAGACCGGGCCGTTTCTCCGGGTCCTTCTCCAGCATGCGGTAGACCAGATCGGAGAGCACCTGGGGAATTTCGGGGTTGATCTGTTTGGGCGGGGTGGGCATCTGGGTGATCTGCTGGTGAATGACCGCCTCGTAGGCCCCTTGAAAGGGGGGCTGACCGCACAGGGCCTCGTAGAAGACCACACCAAAGCTATAGATGTCCGATTTGTGGTCGATGCGCTGCCCCTTGGCTTGTTCAGGGCTCATGTAGACCGGGGTGCCGATGCGGGCTCCGGTGATGGTCAGGCGGGTCAGCACCTTGCCTGCCGCAATACCAAAGTCCATCAGGCGCACCCCTCGAGGGTCCACGCTGCCGTCCTCGCGCACGGCGTTTCGGAGCACCATGATGTTGCCAGGCTTGATGTCGCGGTGAATGATGCCCTGGGCGTGAATGTGCTGCAGAGCCTCGGCTACCCGGATCATCACCTCGACCAGGCTTTTCAAGGGAAGGCGCTTGTTCTCGATCAAGCGATCCAGCCCTTCGCCATCCAGGAACTCCATGGCGATGTAGTGCGTATCGCCCTGGTTGCCATGGTCATAGACCTTGACAATGCCGGGGTGGTCGAGGTGGGCCAGCAGCTCGGCCTCGCGGTGGAAGCGGCGTACAAAGCGAGGGTCGCCCACATACTTTTCCTGAGGTATCTTTAAAGCTACCAGCCGCCCGTCTTTTTTGTTGCGGGCCTTGTAGACGGTGGCCATGCCACCTATGCCTACCTTCTCTTGGATTTCGTAGAGGGCCTCGAGGCCTGTGACGTTGTTCAAGGAGGTCTTGGCACTGGCTTTGGCTTTAGCCGGGCGGGGGGCCGGTTTGGGGCGCGGTTTGAAGGAGACCCGGGTGAAGCGGGGCAGCCACAGCGAGGCCAGGCCCAGCAACAAGGGAATGGCCAGCACTAGCGGCTGGGCCCCCAGCACCCATACCCCCCCTACCGCCAGGGCCATAAACACCAGCATCAACCAAGGCCGTCCGGTACGCAGGAGCAGTGCGGTTGAGATAACCACCAAAGCTAAGGCAATCAGATAGCTCATCTGAACCTCGCGGCCACCACTGTGATGTTGTCGGTGCCTCCCCGCATCAGGGCCTTGCTGACCCAACCCTCGATGGAGGCCTGCAGATCGCTGGAGAGGGTCCACTCCTCTGGGGGCACCAGACCATACAGGCCATCGGTGGCCAGCACCAGCACCTCACCAGGGGCGAAGTTGACCGACAGAATATCGTGCCGAACATCGGAAAGGCCCAAAGCCTGTGTGAGCATGTGCTTCCAGGGGTGATCCTCGGCCTGATCGGCGGTTAGTACTCCCTGGCGTACCTGCTGGGCCACCCAGGAATGGTCCTGGGTTAGCAAGGTCCAGCGCCCCGAGGAGTAGCGGTAGGCCCGGGTGTCGCCCACGTGCCCGATGACCGCCTGGCGGTTCCACTCGGTTAGGAGGACCGCGGTGAGGGTGGTGCCCATCCCCTTGCGCGAGGGCACCCGCTCTCCTTCTTGCAGAATGCGCCGCTGGCACAGCTTGAAGGCCTTGTCCATCACCAGGTTGAGCCCTACCCCGGGGCGGCCCGTGGCGGTGTGTTCGGCGTAGGATTTGGCTGCCGAGCTGACCCCCTCGATGGCCAGCTTGCTGGCTAGCTCACCCGCTTCTGCGCCACCCATACCATCGGCCACCGCCAGTAGCACCAGGTTGCCCGCGGGCGTAGGGTGTACCGCTACCCGGTGGAAGTCCTCGTTGTTTCGACGACGACGACCGATATTGGACTCTGAGGCAATTTCCAGCCGTGCCAACCGCATGACACCTTATAATACCCCCTGAATGAAGGTGGGCTTGGTTGAATTACTCGAGCTGTATGAGTACAAGGTTGACGACCTAGCCGCCGGGGTCGAACCCAAAGGGGGCATGGTCAGCCTGGCCCGCCTGCGCCAGACCCTAATTCAAGCCAACCTACCTGGCCCCCTGGCCAAAAAGTTTCGCGAGGTGGACGCCCGTTTCAAAGCCCATCGGCCTGGCTACAAAACCACCGTGGAGGAAGCGCCTACGCCAGACCTGGGGGCCATTTTACTGGAAGAGGAGGGTCCAGCCACCAACCCCGAGCAAGAGGTGTTGGAGAAGCTGGCCGAGGCGGTGTACTGGAGCCGGCTCGAGCGAGAGCTGCAGCGCACCGCCAAGGTCTTTAGCCAGGGCAAGCGCGACGAATTGCGCATGGCCTACACCATCCTGCAAAACCTGGAAGCCTACAGCAAAACCCCCCAGTTCACCCAGGACTACAACCTTTCCCGCTTCACCCTGGCGCACCCTATCCCAGGGGTTGCCGATCCCAGGGTTCAGTTTGAAGACCTTGCCATAGCCAAGAGCCTGCTGATGGAGCTTTTTCGCGAGGCCTTCGCACTTGCCCCTCGGCTCAGACTTCCTCCCGAGGAAACCGTTCCCTACCTGCGGCGTTTTGCCCGGCGGATACTGGAAAGCGAGGGGTCTTTGCGCACAGGCATCCGGGGGCCTAGCCTCGAGGCCCTGCGCCGGGCCCTCGAGGAAGCCCATCGACAGAACCTGAGCCCAGGCGAGATTCGCGCCCTGGAGGAACGCATCCAGCAGGTCGCCGCTGAAGAGCGGCGCCTGGCTTTGGTCATGGAGGAGGATCGGGCGCGTTTTTCGGTGGCCATTGAGCGCCTGGCCTCTTTGCTAACCCGCTACCTGCCCAGCCCTCGAGGTGAGGCTAGTTGGCCCCAGATGCCCGCTAAGATTCTGGGCAGCCAGAGCCCAGAATACGCTTTGCCAAGTGTCCCTTCCGACGCCAAGGCCCTCAGTCTGCGGCTGATGCCCCTGCGCTTTCACTTTTACCACCAGGAGGTGGCCATCTCGCAGGCTGGCCAGGTGTTTGGCCTAGGTGTGGGAGGGCAGGAACGCATCCTAGAGGAAAACGCGGCTTTTAGCCTGCCGCTGCCCGATGCAGAGCTACACGTAGTGCGCTACAAAGACTACCTCCACCTGTGGATCGAACCCCGCGAAACCGCCACCCTCGCCAGCCTTCTGGCCGAAGGGCGTATCCTCAGTTTCCTGATGTGGCCAGAGAACCATTTTGCCTACCTGCGCCTTTTACGGGCCTTCTCGGCTCGCTTTAAGGGCGAGGTCAACTACGCTCTTTTCGAGGCTGAATCGGCTGGAAAATACGCCGAGGCCCCCATCGACAACCTGCAAGACTTCGCTCGAAAAGGCCTCGAGGTAGTCCGAGGCCGTATCGAGAAAACCCCAAATTGGACCGCCTACCTGGCCGAGGTGGCCCGGGGGTTGGGCCTCGAGGCTTACGCTCAAGTACTGCGGCTCGAGCTTTCCGAATGGCTGGGCTTTAGTCCTCCCTCGCGCGATACCCTGGGGGAGGGTGTAGCTTCGATCACCGTGGGGGAAGCCCCCAGCACCATTAAAGCGGGTAGTACTATCCTCTCCTTGCGCTACCAAAACAATGCGGTCTATGTTTCCTCTACCGGCCTCATTCCGCGCAAGCTGATCGACCTTATGGTCTGGCGGGTTCCGGAGGGCGGGCTGGTGCTGGCCCGCGAGGGAGTGCGGGTGGCCCATAGCCTGGTGGCCATACCGCCCCAGAGTACCTCCTGAAGCTTTTCTTGCGAGGAGAGACCCATACCACTTTGCGGGGCAAAGGGGCCCAATTCAACCTACTCCAAGTCCCTGCTAAGGCCTACAGCCGGGGATTCTAAACCCAGTCTATATTTACGAGTTGGGGTTGGCCGTTTATTATAGGCCCAATCTATGTGGAGTGCATTAGTATACCCTGGATTCCGTTGGCTTTTTCTATCCAGCTTAGTCTCGCTAATCGGCAGTAAGATTCACCGCATCGCCTTGCTCTTTGTGGCCTACCAGGAGACCCAGAATGCCATCTGGGTCTCGCTGGTTCTGGGGGCGCAATTCCTGGCTACTGCGGTGCTGGGGCCGTTGCTGGGTCCTTTGTCCGACCGCTACGACCGCCGTGCCCTGATGGCGCTTTCCAATCTGCTGCGGGCAGCCTTGGTGGCCTGTATTCCGCTTTTTGCTATTGGCTCCCTGCCGCTATTGATGGCCATTTCCTTTTTCATGGCGGCGCTGGAGTCAGTGCACTATGCCGCCAGCAACAGCGCTATTCCCGAGATGGTGCCTGAGTCAGCTTTGGACAGTGCCAACGGCCTGATGACCTTTGCCATGCGCTTTGCCGATGTGGGCTTTGTGGCCTTGGGAGGGGTGCTGGTGGCAGCGGTGGGGCCGGTGCCAGCTTTCTGGATCAACGTGGCTGCCCACGGCCTGGCCGCCGCTCTTTTGCTCTTTCTTTCCTCCCTTCCGGGCAAAGCGCAAAAAGGGAACTACTTCGCTGCAGTGGCCGCCGGAATCCGCCCCCTATGGCAGAACCCCATTCTCCGCCGCACCATAGGCACCCTGGCCCTAGCCGCAGCCTTTGGCTCGGTGGAAGCAGCTTTGGGAATCGTGTATGCCGTGGGGGCGCTCAAAATAGGGGTGCAGGGCTTTGGCCTCTTCGAGGCCCTCATGGCCGGGGGAGCTATACTGGGGCTGTTCGTGACCATGCCCCTGATCAAGCGCAGCTCACGCGAGACGGTGTTTTTGTGGAGCCTGGGTATCTGGGGGGTTTTTATGGCCTCAATTGGCCTCTTCCCTCAGCCCATCTGGGCCGGGATTGCCATGGTGTTCCTTGGGCTGCTCAACACCATGTTTATCGTGCCGGCTCGCTCCATCATCCAGCTAGCTGCCCCGCCTGAGCTGCGCGGGCGGATTATGGCGGCTTTTAGTGCGACCATGCAGAGTGCTGTGCTGATGGGTACCTTTTTGGCCGGGGTGCTAGAACCTCGGTTGGGGGTGCTTTTGGTCCTTACCTTCTCTGGCCTTGCGGTCTCATCGGTAGTTTTTATAGTGTTTTTGCGCGGCGGCATTCCCCGCCCGGTTCAGCAAGTCCAGCCGGGCTGAGACCCTGGGATGCCGCAAGGGCGCAATAATGAGGCTGTAGCGGGAGGTATGAATGAACATTCAGAAGCTCATGAAAGAGGCCCAAAAGGCCCAGAGAAAGGCGGCCGAAGTACAGGAAAGGCTCGGCCAGATGACGGTGGTGGGCAGTGCAGGTGGGGGGCTGGTCGAGGTTACTGCCAACGGACATGGGCAGATTCAGGCAGTTCGGCTCAAACCCGAAACGGTGAATCAAGACGACCTCGAGGCCCTGGAAGACCTGCTTCTGGCCGCTATCCAGGATGCCCAGCAGAAGGCCCACCAGCTCAGCGAGAAGGAGATGAGCCGCGAACTGGGTGGTATTGGTAGTATGCTGGGGAACCTGCTTTAGGCAAGGCCCCTATGCGCTATCCCAATGCGCTACTCAAGCTGGTGCGTGCCCTGGCTACCCTTCCCGGTATTGGGCCTAAAAGTGCCCAGAAGCTAGGGCTTTTCCTGGTGCAAAACCCCCAGGTCTCAGCCGAGTTGCGGCACAGCCTGGAGGCGGCCCAGGCCCTGCACCCCTGTCCTCGCTGTGGCAACCTAGCCGAAGCCGAGGTGTGCCCCATCTGCGCTGATGAAGAGCGGGATACCTCGCTGATTTGCGTGGTCGAGAGTGTTTCCGACCTGATGGCCATCGAGCGCAGCGGCGAATACCGTGGCCTGTACCATGTGTTGGGGGGGGCGCTCAATCCGTTAGAGGGGATTGGCCCCGAAGAGCTCAATCTGGAGGGGCTTTTGACTCGCCTCGAGGGTGTGCAGGAGGTTATCCTTGCCACCAGCATGACGGTAGAGGGGGAAGCCACCGCCAGCTACCTGGCGGAACGTTTGCGTCAGCGCCAGGTTCGCTCGACCCGGCTGGCCTATGGTTTGCCGGTAGGGGGGAGCCTCGAGTACGCCGACGAGGTAACCCTGGCTCGAGCTTTGGAAAATCGCCGAGGATATCCATAGAGTGGCCCCCTCATGTAACGGACTGGTGTGCAGTTGGGAGCAAATCCCGATATAAGCTATGCTAGGCTGAAGCCCGTATGAATTGGGACGTGCGGGAGGGCGCGGCGTGAGGATGCTCGAGACCCTCGTACCCTTGGGAGTGCGGCAGGCGGTGCTGGCCAGTTTGGATGGGCTGGTTATCGAAAGCGCCGGTAAGGAAAATCCGGAGCCCGAACTCCTGGCTGCCGAGCTAGCGGCTATAACCCGGGCCAGCCGCACCCTAGCCAAAAGCCTGGGAGGCGAGCTAAAGCGCTTCACCTTGGCCACAGAAGAGCGCGAGGTACTGGTGGTGGTTTTCGGCGATTACTGCCTGGGAGCGGTGGTGGATAAGGGGGGCAATCGCAAGGGGATTGGTAGCGAGCTTTTGCGCCTAGCCCAGCGCCTGGCCCAGGCTCTTTAGGAGGTGGCATGGTACAAGAAGTGCTGGGTGAACTACAAGCGACCAAAGGGGTGCTGGCCTCGGCGCTGGTAGCCGAGGACGGTTTTGTGATCGAAAGCTTGAGGGCGGACCAGGCTCCAGATGTGGACTTTTTGGGAGGGGCAGCCTCCACCGCCATGGCCTCGGCCCGGGCCTTATCCCAGGAGCTGGGCCGAGGCGAGGTGGAGGAAGTCATGGTAGAGTACCCCCAGGGGCCAGTTCTGTTGGTTCCGCTCGAGGAAGGATACCTGCTGGTGGTGTTGATGGACTCCATGCAAAGCCTGGGTCGGGTGCGCTTCCAGCTCAAAAAGAGTATCCCCCGCCTCAAGGAGGCCTTATCGTGAGTGAAGTGCCGCAGATGCCCGAACTACGTGTGGATATCGACCGTGAGACTGCTTTGGGCAAGTACGCCAACTTTGCCATCTTCTCCCACCAGAAAAACGAGTTCTACCTCGACTTCGCCCTGATGCAACCCAGCGCCCAGCCTAACCAGATGGTGGCCTTGGTCACCAGCCGGATCATCACCAGCCCGCAGCACGCCAAGGCCCTGCTCAGGAGCCTGGCAGAGAATATCCAACGCTACGAGGAGACCTACGGGGTTATCCCTGAGGCCCTCGATGGTTCCAAAGCCTGAGCGAAGTTTGTGTCCTTCAATCCAGGGTTGGTGAATCCCAACGGGCCTTCGATAGCGCAAGAAGGCCCGTTGAGCGCTTATAGATGGGTTTTGAACCAGTCCAGGTAGGCCTCGAGCCGGGCGATACGGCGGTCGGGCCGGCCTGCGCGAGAAAGTTCGTGTCCCTCCTCGGGGCAGCGGAAAAAGCGGGTGGGAACCCCCCGTTGCAACAGAACGGTGAACCAGGTTTCTCCTTGGTCAATGGGGCAGCGGTGGTCTTGCTCGGAATGCACTACCAGGGTGGGGGTCTGTACCTGATGGGCTAGGGAGAGGGGGCTTTTTTGCCAGAGCACCTCGGGGTTCTCCCAGGGGGTGGCCCCTAGCTGCAAGTAGGTGAAGCGTGGCCCGATGTCGGAAGCACCAAAGAAGCTGGTCCAGTTGCAGATGCTGCGATCGGTGACGGCGGCTTTAAATCGCTGGGGATGGCGGGCGGTAAGCCAGTTGGTCATGTAGCCCCCGTACGACCCCCCGGCCACCGCCACCCGACTGGCCTCGAGGGGCCATTGGGCCAGTACGACGTCCAAAAAGCCCAGTAAATCCTGCTCGTCGACTTCCCCCCAGCGTTTGCCCAGATCGGTGTAGTCCTGCCCGTAGCCGGTCGAACCCCGGGGGTTGCAGTAGGCCACTGCGAAGCCCGCAGCGCGGAAAAGATGGAGTTGCAGCATGAGGGCGTGGCCAAAAGCGGTGTGCGGCCCACCGTGAATGTACAGAATCAGCGGATGGGGTCCCTCCCCCTCTGGCAGCAGCACCCAGCCCTGCACCTGGTGTCCCTCGGCAGCCTGGTAGCGTATTTCCTGGGGAGAGGGTAACTCGGGCAGCACCCCGGCGTTAGGGTCGAAGAGCACCTCTGCGCCACAGGCCAGGCGGGCTCCGTGGGTGGCGTCTTCCATCAGGGTGTACAGCGTAGGGCCACAGAAGGCAAAGCCCAGAACGCTGCTGGCCTCAGGGCTCATGTACACGGCTTCTCCCTCGAGGGAAACCGCCAGCAGCCGGGCAGCCCCGGCCTGGGTCTGCACCACGTACACCCGCCCATCTGGCCCCACCCGCGGGGTTTGTACTCCTGCCCCGATGCGCATATCCGAGTTGACCGAGTTGAGGAAAGAGCCCTCGGCCAACAGGCGGGTCTTACCCTCCGGGTCGCGGTAGTACAGCCTAAGCTCGGTGCCGCCCCCCCGTTCCCAGGCATGGGCCAGATAGACCAGGCCCCCCTCAGGGGTGGACTCGAGGCCAGCGATGGGGCCCACTCCCCCAAAAAGCTCGGTGACCTCTCCCACCAGGCTGACCCAGTAGGCCCGCTGCTTCCAGGCCCAGCGCTCCTGGGGCGAGCCCGGGGCGGTGAAGTACAGCCCCCGCCCATCTGCCGCCCAGACCACCTCCTCCACATCCTGCTCCAGGCGAACCAGGGCTCGAGTGGCCCCCTCTTCCCAAAGCCAGAGCTCTCTAGGTTGGCTCGGCAGCAAGCCCCGGGCGTCGAACTTTACCGGCCAGGTCTGGTAGACCCGGGGCTGATCGGGTTTGGGGGCTTCATAGTCGGCCCGCGTCAGCAGGGCAATCCGGCTTCCGTCCGGGCTGACCCTGTAGCCTTCGATGCCGGCCTTGAAGCGGGTGAGTTGCTCGGGCTCACCCCCTTTGAGGGGTAGGCGGAAAAGCTGGGGCACTTGCTCCACTTTTCGGATGAAGTAGATGTACCTCCCCCGCCAGAAAGGGGCCTTAGCCTCCCCCTGGGTTAGGAAGCGGAGACCCTCTTCCCAGGTAGCCAGGCGCGGGCGATAGCGGGGCGGGTCTTTCTCAGGCCGCTCGATATCGGTGTAGACGAAAAGGGGCTTGCCCTCTGGGCCTTCGGTCAGATCGGACAGAAAGCGAAGTTGGTATAAAAGCTCAGGGGTCACCCCCCTACTCTAAGCCAAGTTGGCTAAAACGCTACCCGCGACGCTGGCCTTTGCCCAAAGGGTGGTAAGCTGCGGGGGGGTAGAGGATGGTTGGGGTGGCAAAGTGCCCGGTTTGCGGTGGGTTGGTGGAATTGGCCGACCCGTGGGTGGGCCTCGAGGTAGAGTGCCCGGAGTGCGGCGAGGGGCTGCGGGTGGTCTCACTCCAGCCACTTCAGCTTTACTACGCTGTGGACATGGAGGAGGAGCCCCTGCCCGAGGAGTAGCTCTAGGGCGCTGGGGGGCCTAAGACCACCACCACATCGTAGCCTTTGGGCTCGAGGCGGATGCGGGTTTGTAAGGGCAGGTGTAGCAGGTCGGCATAGTCCCGGGCCAGCAAAAAGGCAGGGGCATCGCGGCCCACGACCGAGGCCCCGCTGCGCACCCAGACTGCGCTAAAGCCGCCCACCGGCCCCTCTTGTACCTCAGGGGGCGGTAGGCCCAGCTCGATAAAGCCCTGGCGGTAGCGCTGGCCGAGTCCCACCCCGCTTCGGTCTAGCAGCAGGGTCTTGAGGCCTAAAGCCTCGGCTTGCACCAGCCGGGCTACGGCCTCGCTGTCGGTTCTGTGCCCCAGCAGGCTGGCGCTGAACGAGACCATGGCGGCCTGGTCGAGGACCAGGTCGCGTCCCTGCTCGAGGGTAGGCAGGGTGGCGCTTTTCAGGCTTAAGCCCCGCAGATTGGGCAGCAGGCTGAGGGCAGTGGAGAGAGGGAGGCTGGTCTCGAGGCTGCCCCACAGGGCTGCGGCCACCCCAGGTAGGCGGGGCCAGTAGCGGGGCTGCTGGGCCTTGTGGGCGGCTAGGCTGATCACCTCCCTAATGCGGTCCAGCCGGCCCAGATCAGCCCCTTCCCAGCGGCGAAACCGCATGTACTTGACTGCGTCCTTACCGTTGAGGTGCAGTGGGCCTGCGGGAAAATCGATGTATAGACCCGCTGCCCGGTCGGTGTACTTCATGGGGTGGGGCAGCACCACCTCCACCCCGTCCACCGCGTCTACTAGCTTCATCACCGCCTCGAAGGTCAGGATGAGGTAGTGCTTGACCGGCACGCCCAAAAGGCTTTCCACAGCTAAGCGCAGGCCTTCTGCCCCGCTGCGCTCGTACACCGCGTTGATTTTGCCGTCGTAAAAGCCCCCTTGGGTCTCGCCAGAATAGCGCAGGTCCCGGGGAATAGCCACCAGGGTAGCCTCCGTGCCGCGCAAGCGCAGGTAAAAGATGGTGTCGGTGCGCTTGCCTGGGCCGCAAGGGGTGTGGTAGCCGCAGTACTCGGTGTCGCGGGCGGCGACGACCAGGCTGAGCTCCTCTAGAAGAGGGCTTTGGGGGTGGTTAGCGAAAAGCTCGCCTCCCACCTCCTCGAGCTGTGGCCCGTAGGCCAGAACCCCGGCCAGAACCAACAAGGCCAGCCCCAGCAGAAGGAGGGAGGGGCGGGGGCGAGCCATGAACCTAAGCTTACAAAATCGGCCAGGTGGGTGGGTAGGTGCTTGACGCGGTTTCCCGCTTGGGCGCAGAATGCTAGGTGCGCTGATTCGCAGGAGTAGCCCGGCGTTCAGCTACAGCGAGCCTGGGAGGGTGTGAGCCAGGTAGCCAAGAACCGGGTGAAGGGCAGCGAGGTCAAAGCCAGCGCAAGCCAAGAGGTGCTCGGGGTGCGACGGGGCGCTTTTGTTCAGTGCGCCCGCGGGCCCCGGGAACTGGGGTGGAACCGCGAAAGATTCGCCAGGAACTTTCGTCCCCAGGCATCCGTGCCGGGGGATTTCTACTTTACCTGGCCGAAAGGAGATGTCATGCCTGCGGAAACATTGGAGGAGTTGGTGAGCCTATGCAAACGCCGGGGGTTTATCTTTCCCGGCTCAGAGATTTATGGCGGATTGCAAGGTACCTACGACTATGGTCCTCTGGGCGTTGAACTCAAGAACAACCTAAAGGCGGCCTGGTGGCGGGCCAATGTCTACGAGCGCGACGACATAGAAGGCCTGGATGCCAGCATCCTGACCCACCGCCTAGTGCTTTTTTACTCTGGCCACGAGGCCACCTTTGCCGACCCTCTGGTGGACAACCGCATCAGCAAGAAGCGCTACCGCCTAGACCACCTGCTCAAGGAACAGAAGCCCCAGGTACTAGCGGTGCTGGCCCAGGCCATGGGGCTACATGAAGGGGAGAATCTGGCGACCTTGGTCTCGCGCCTGCTGGCTGAGCCGGATAAGGCCGCTTGGGCTATGAAAACCGCCAAGGTGGTAGACCCGGCCGATGGGGCTCCGGGCGACTGGACTCCCCCACGTCCTTTCAACATGATGTTCAAAACCCAGATTGGGCCGGTAGCCGATGAGGATTCGTATGGCTACCTGCGCCCCGAGACGGCCCAGGGCATTTTCATCAACTTCAAAAACGTGCTGGATTCCACCTCGAGGCGCCTTCCCTTTGGCATCGCCCAGATTGGCAAGGCCTTCCGTAACGAGATTACCCCGCGCAACTTCATCTTCCGAGTGCGGGAGTTTGAGCAGATGGAGATCGAGTACTTCGTGGAGCCGGGCACCGATGAAGCCTGGCACCAACGTTGGCTCGAGGACCGCCTGGCCTGGTGGGAGGCCCAGGGGATTCCCCGCGAGCAAATTCGGGTGCTGGACGTACCCAAGGAAGACCTCTCGCACTACTCCAAGCGCACCTTCGACCTGATGTACAACTTCCCCACCCTGGGCTTCGAGGAAATTGAGGGCATCGCCAACCGCAGCGACTACGACTTAGGCAGCCACACCAAGGGGCAGGCTGAGCTTTCCATCCAGGCCCGGGTGCTGGAAAACCGCGACTCCACCGCCCGCTTGGCGGTGCAGGACCCGCAGACCAAGCGCTGGTTCGTGCCTTTCGTTATCGAGCCTTCTGCGGGGGTAGACCGGGGGGTACTGGCCTTGCTTTCCCAGGCCTACACCCGTGAGAAGCTGGATAACGGTGAGGAGCGCATCGTCTTGAAGCTCAAGCCGCACCTAGCCCCCATCAAGGTAGCGGTGATCCCCCTGGCCAAAAACAAGGAAGAAATCACCAGCTACGCCCGCCGGCTCAAGGCCGAGTTGCAGCGTCTGGGGCTGGGCCGGGTGCTCTACGAGGACACCGGCAACATCGGCAAGGCCTACCGGCGCCACGACGAGGTGGGCACCCCCTTCTGCGTTACGGTGGACTACGACACCATCGGCAAAAGCCAGGACGGCAGCACCACCCTCAAGGACACCGTGACGGTGCGCGACCGCGACACCATGAAGCAAGAGCGGGTGGCGGTAGCCGAGCTGGGGCCATACTTGCGGGAGCGCCTGGGAGGGCCGTAGGGGTTCTGTAGCTAGGACTGGTGTAGGTAACGCTTACCAAAAGCATGGGGTAGGAGCTCGCCTAAGGTGACGTGTAGCGCTGCACCATCGGTGCTCAGGCAGTGTACCGGGGTTTCTGGGCGTGCGAACTCGCTGAGCACCTGCCGACAACCCCCACAAGGGGTGGCGGGTCGGGGCCCTTGGCTCAGCACCCAGACCTCGGTAATCTCGCGCTCGCCGGCGGAGACCATCTGCAAGGTGGCCGACTGCTCGGCGCAGCGGGAGAGGGGATAGGCAGCGTTTTCCACGTTGACTCCGCCATACAGCCGGCCCGTGCTCGAGCGCACCACCGCAGCTACGGGATACTGGGAGTAGGGGGCGTAGGCCCGGCTTAGCAAGCTTTGCAGCAGCTTTAGGACTTCGCTTGGGGTTGCAGACACCCCTACAGCATACGCCCAGAGCTAAGCTTCCGGGGTGAGGGGCTGGGTGGCTTCCTCACTCGGGGCAGGGGTTTTCCGCTCCGCCCGCACCCGCTCGATGCCACGGGGGTCGGCGGCCTCTACGGTGAAGCGGTAGGGGCCGTACTCGAGCCGTTCCCCCACCTCGGGGATGTGCCGGAAGGCGTTCATCAGGAAGCCGGATAGGGTGTCGTACTCCCCTTCGGGCAGCTCGATGCCCAGCTTCTCCGAGGCGTCTTCCAGGGGAATCGAGGCGTCCAGCACGAAGACCCCTTCGGCCACCTCCTGCACCGGCGCGGCTTCTTCCTCGTCCGACTCGTCGTAGATTTCCCCGATGATCTCCTCGATGATGTCCTCGAGGGTGACCAGACCGGCCGTGCCCTTAAACTCGTCCACCACAATGGCCATGTGGGTTTTGCGCCGCCGCATCTCCCGTAACAGCTCACGGGCCCCCATGGTCTCGGGTACGAAATAGGCCGGGTGGCAGATACTACCGACCTGGATGGTATCCAGTTCTTTTTCGTTGTAATCCAGCAGGTCTTTGATGTAGGCGATGCCGATGATATGGTCGATAGTCTCCTGGAAGACCGGAACCCTGGAGTAGCGGTGCTCCCGGGCAGTGTTCCAGAACGCCCGCAAGGTGGCCTCGGCGGAGATGGCCACCATCTCCACCCGGGGCACCATAATCGAGCGCACAGGGGTCTCCTCGAGGTCGAGAATCTGGCTGATGATCTCGCCCTCGCTCTCGTCCAGCACCCCTTGCTTGGAGGAGGCCTCCACGATGAGTTTAAGCTCCTCCGCCGAGCCCACCATGGAGTGGGAGGGGGCTTCGCGCAAGCCCAAGAGCCGAAGAAAGAAGTTGCCGCTTTGGGTGAAGAGCCAGACCAAAGGGGCGGTTAGACGCTGGAACAGGTTGAGCGGGAGGATGGCCAGGCTGGCTACCTGCTCGGTGCGCTGAAGGGCAATGCCTTTGGGGATTAGCTCGCCAAAGAGCACGGTGAAGAAGGTGATGATCACCACCGAAATAGCAAAGCTGAAGGTAGATAGCAGGCTGCTTTCCGCCGCTATAGCGGCCTGGGGTTGCCCGAACAAAGCAGCGATGCTAGCTACAATCAGGCTGGTTACATAGGGCTCGCCGAAAGCGCCCAGAATCAAGTTGGTGGCGGTGATGCCAAGCTGGGTGGTGGCGATGTAGGTATCGAGCTTGCCGATGGCCTGCTTTAGCAGATGCCCCTGCCAGGCACCGTTTTCCGCCATTTGTTCGACGCGGCTGCGCCGGATTGCCACTAAGGAGAACTCGGCGGCCACGAAAAATGCGTTGACGAGGATGAGTAGAACGATGATGCCAAAACTGCCAGCGATACTTTCCATAAGGTTCGCGTCCGGCCCCTGCAAAACTAGCTCGCCCCGGAGCGCTCCAGGGCCGTGGCGCGGCTAGGTTGGGCGGGGGAGTCCATACGCTACTAACAGGGAGTCTACCACAGGCCCAGGCGCTCCACAAGCGGCGGCAAGAACAGCAAAACCCCGATCAAAACAGCAATTATGCAGACAATTAGCACCCCCCCTGCCGCGATGTCCTTGGCGGCTTTGGCCAGGGGGTGGTAGTGCGGGGAGGCCAGGTCGACTACTGCCTCGAGGGCGGTGTTGAGCAGCTCCAGACCCAGCACCAAAGCCAGCAGGAGCAACACCGGTACCAGGTTCACTTGCAGCCAAAGGGCCATTCCCAGGGCGAACGTGCCGATATAGACCTCTAGGCGGAAGTTGCGCTGGTTCTTCCAGGCATAGCGCAGCCCGGCCCAGGCGTAGGCAAACGAGGCCCGCAGACCCCGCAGAGGCTGGGGATCGGTACCAGGCTTGGGTGGGGGGGGTAGGGCGGACATCAGAGCTCGAGGATGCGGGCCTGAACCTGGCGGAACCCGGCCCATTCTGCCTCGCTGGTGTGGTCGTGGCCCAAGAGATGCCACAGCCCGTGGGCGGCCAGCACCTTGACCTCGTCGAGCAGCCGGTGGCCCTGCGCTTCAGCCTGGCGCTGGGCGGTTTCCAGGCTGATCACGATATCCCCCAGGTGCGGGGGTATGAAGGGGTCGCCCGGCTCGTAGGTGGGAAAGGAGAGCACGTCGGTGGGGCTGTCTTCGCCCCAGTGTTGGCGCTTGAGGGCACGGATTTCGTTATCGTCGGTCAAAACCAGGGTGAGGACTTTATCGGGGTGGCCTAGCTCGCGCAATAAACCCGTGAGCGCTCGGCGCAGGGCGGGGCGCAGGCCCCGGGGCAGGGGGGTGTGGGCCACTAGATCCACTTGAGCGCTTGGGGTTGGGGGAGTGCGCATGGCTCAGCCAGGTTGCCGCTCGCTTTCGTGCTCGTAGCTCTCGTAGGCCTTGATGATGCGGGCTACCAGGGGGTGGCGCACCACATCCGACTCTAAAAAGCGCTGCTGGGCGATGCCCTGGATGCCCTTGAGGATACGCAGCGCCTCCACCAGGCCGCTTTTCTGGGCCTTGGGCAGGTCAATCTGGGTGATGTCGCCGGTGATAACCACCCGGCTGTTGAAGCCCATGCGGGTCAGGAACATCTTCATCTGTTCCGGGGTGGTGTTTTGCGCTTCATCGAGGATGATGAAGGCATCATTCAGGGTGCGGCCCCGCATAAACGCCAGGGGGGCTACCTCGATCACCCCCGACTGGATGTACTGCTCGAAGCGCTCGGCATCAATCATGTCGAACAGGGCGTCGTAAAGGGGCCGTAGGTAGGGGTCGATCTTGGCCTGCAGGTCACCGGGCAAAAAGCCCAGGCGCTCGCCCGCCTCCACCGCGGGGCGGGTTAGGACGATGCGCTTGACCTTTTTGGCCTTGAGGAAGGCCACCGCCATGGCCACCGCCAGGTAGGTTTTGCCGGTACCGGCTGGGCCAATGCCAAAGGTGATGTCGTGGGTGCGGATGGCCTCGATGTAGCGCCGTTGCCCGGGGGTTTTGGGCTTCAGCCTGCCAGGAAGGGCGATCTCGCTGTCTAGGCCGGAGGCAGGGTTCTCTACCTCGGCAGGGAACGAGCTGCCGCCCTCGGCCACGGCGATGACCTGCTCGAGGGTGCCCACGTCCAGGTCGGCCCCCTGGCGAACCAGGGTAATCAGGTCGCGCACCACCCGCTCGGCCAGGCGTACCTGGTCCGGCTCACCGGAAATTTGCACTTCCTGTCCCCGAACCACCAGCTGGGCGGGCAGCAGCTTGCGCAGGATTTTGAGGTACTTGTCGCTATGGCCCAGCAGGGCCAGGGCTTCTTGGGAGGAGCGGAGGGGTACTACCGCTTTGGTCTGCGCACTCTTCTCCAATATCGGCTCCTGGGTTCGGCCAGTATCTGGTGCCAAACCACACCGTTCAGAATAGCATGGGGCGTGACGGAAAACGCCCACTCCTCGGGTTTGGCTGCCGTGGCGGTGGGTTTGGTAGGTGTGGGTTGTGCGGGTTCTTTGACCGGACGGGGCCTCGAGCGCGCCAGGCGTTCCCGCTCGATTTCCTCGAGGGCTTTGGGCCTTGGGCCGGCTGGGGTTTTAGGCCGGGGGGTTGCGGGAGGCGAGGAGACCAAGGGGCGGGAAGGGGGTGGGGGGCTGCTCGGCGCAACGCTGGGAGGGGGGGTAGGGCTGCTGGCCTGCGCGGGTGCAGGAGGCTGGGCAGCGCGGCCTTCCCCTGGCAGGGGAATCTCGTCCGGCTCGAAATCCTTGGGCACCTGCGGGCCGCGCCGCAGTAGCCCCTGCAAGGCCGGTAGGATGATGAAGAAGAATAAAAACAACAGGCCTAAAAGATCGTCTAAACCCATGCAGCCCTCCCTACATCCCCCAAGTAGTTCTTCGGCTTGGCCTGCACCCGCCGTACCCGCACCGCTGGCCTAGCGGCCCGGCCCTTCCGAGCCAGCCTCACTTCCGCTGCTGGCTTTGCTGATGGACTCGCGCATATCGGTATCGGCCTCGATGTTCTTAAGCTGGTAGTAGTCCATCACCCCTAGCCGCCCGGCCCGCAAAGCCTCGGCCATGGCCAGGGGAACCTGGGCCTGAGCCTCCACCAGCTTGGCCCGCATGGCCTCCACCAAAGCCCGGTTCTCCTGCTCGGCAGCCACCGCCATGGCCCGGCGTTCTTCGGCTTTGGCCTGGGCGATTTTCTTATCGGCTTCGGCCTGGTCGGTGCGGAGCTGGGCACCAATGTTCTTGCCCACCTCTACATCGGCGATGTCCACCGAGAGAATTTCGAAGGCCGTACCGGCATCGAGCCCCTTGGCCAGCACGGTTTTGGAAATACGGTCGGGCTGCTCGAGCACCAGCTTGTGATCCTCCGACTGGCCGATTGAGGCCACGATGCCCTCGCCCACCCGGGCCACGATGGTTTCCTCCCCCGCCCCGCCGACCAGGCGGTCAATGTTGGCCCGCACGGTGATGCGGGCAGTGGCCAGAAGCTGGATGCCGTCTTTGGCCATGCCAGCCACCATGGGGCTGGTAATGACCTTGGGGTTGACCGAGAGCCGTACCGCGTCCAACACGTCGCGCCCGGCCAGGTCGATGGCCGCGGCGCGGTCGAAATTGAGTTTGATACCGGCCTTGTCGGCGGCAATCAGGGCGTCTACCACCCGGTCCACGTTGCCTCCGGCCAGGTACTGGGCCTCGAGCTTGGCGGTTTCCACCGGGATACCCGCCTTGAAAGCCTTGATCATCGGATTGACGATCTTGGCTGGAGGAACCCGCCGGAAACGCATGCCGATAAGTGAGAGCAAGGAGACATTGACCCCCGAAAAGAGAGCGGTGATCCAGAGGGGAACGGGTACTAGGTAGAAAAACAGAAAGATGGCTAAGAGAGCGATACCAGCAACGATGAGCGCACCAAACTCCATGAGAACCTCCACGATAAGCTATGGACCAAGCTTCCGGACAAAACCAAGGCAGCTCTAGGCTACCACGGGCATGTCAGGACTCCACCCGGCGCACCACCACCCGGGGGCCTTCCACCTGCACTACTCGGATGCGTTCTCCCCGGTCGATAAATTCGCCCGCCGCCACCACGTCCACCCGCCGGTCGCCAAACTGGGCTATGCCCGCAGGCCGCAGATCGGTGAGGGCCTGGCCCATAGCTCCCAGTAGGGACTCGAGCTCGTTTTTGGGGGGGGCTACCTCCTCCACTGCGCTGCTGAGCACCAGCGGTCTGGCCAGCCGGGCCCGCGGCAGGAAGCGGAAGATCAAGAACAGCCCCACTGCCAGCCCGATGATGGCATAGGAGCCTACCTGCAAGGCCTCGTCGCCGAAGGTGAAGTAGATGGAAGCCCCAATAAGCCCCAGGCCCAAAAGGCCAGGGATGCCGAAGCCGGGGGTAACGAAAAGCTCAAAGGCCACCAGCAAAAGCCCCCCAAAGAGCAGGATGATGGTAAGGGCGCTGGAAAGACCTGCCAGGTACCCGCCCAGGAAGAACAGGCCCAACGCGGTCAGGCCGATGATGGCGGGCACAAAGGTACCCGGGGTGAAAAACTCCAGCACAAGCCCCAGCACCCCCACCGCCAGGAGAATAGCCGCGATGGTGGGGTCGGTGAGGAAGCGGGCCACCCGCACCTGGGGGCCTGGTTCTAAGGTCAGGGTCTCGCTGCTGAAGCCAGCCCGCTCGAGGGCCGCCCGCAGGCTGCTGACCTCGGCATCAGCTACTTTAAGCTCAACCGCTTTGCGGGCCGAGAGGGTAAGGGGCTCACCCCGGGTGGTGATACCCCGCACCTCCACCTCGGGATCAACCATGGCCTCGGCGATGTTGGCCGGACGGTTACGGGCCTCGGCCACTGCGCGGAACTTGCCCTTAAGGGCCGAGATGACCTTGCGATCGGCGGGGGTGGCGTTGCCGATGACCGGGGTAACCGCAATGGGCAAGGCAGCCCCGATGTTGGAGCCCGGCAGCATCATGAGTTGCTGGGCGGCCAAGGAGATGAGGGCCCCAGCGGAAAAGGCGTTTTCCACTACGGCTAAAGTGGGCAGGGAGGAGGCCAGAATCCGGTCGGTGATGCGGATAGCGGCATCCACCCGCCCACCCGGGGTGTTGACCCGCAGAACCACTCCGCTAGCGCCCTCCCGCTCGGCCCGCTCGAAGGACTGCTCGATAAAGGTAGCCAGAGGTCCGTCGATGGCCCCTTCCACAGGGATGACGTAGGTCCGGGCCTGGCCCCAGGAGGCAAGCAGGATAGCAGCGAACAGTAGGTTTCTCACCACGGTTATCTTACCAAGTCAGAAGGGGTGGAGTGTAAGGTGGGGGTGGCTTTGGCAAAGCCATAAAAGAACCGTAGAATCCGGATGTGAGGCTGGGTTTGATCGGTTTTCCCCTCGAGCACTCCCTCTCGCCGGTGATGCAGGAGGCTGCCCTTAGGGCTGCGGGTCTGGAGGGTTCGTACCGCCTTTTGGAAACCCCACCGGCCTTCTTGCGGGCCCGCTTGCAAGAGGTGCGGCGAGCGTATACCGGGGTTAATGTGACCATTCCCCACAAAGAGGCGGTACTGCCCTATCTCGATGGGCTAAGCCCGGAGGCCCAGGCCATCGGTGCCGTCAACACCATCGTGCGCGAAGGGGATCGCCTGATCGGACACAACACCGATGCGCCGGGGTTCATCTCTGGCCTGGATGAAGCTGGCTTCGCCTACCGTGGCCGGCGGGCTTTGGTGCTGGGGGCCGGGGGGGCAGCCCGGGCTATTGCCTATGCGCTAAAGGAGGAGGGGGCCCAGGTGGCCCTTTACAACCGCACCCCTGAGCGGGCCGAGGTACTGTGCCGCTCTTTAGGGGTGCACTGGGTTACCGATGGTTTGCTGGAGACCGCCGTGCGGGGGGCTGATCTGCTGATCAATGCCACCAGCGTGGGCCTGAAGGATCCCTCGAGCTCGCCTTTGCCTCCAGGGCTGTTGCCGCGGTCGGGGGTGGTGGTGGATATCGTCTATAACCCCCCCATCACCCGCCTGCTACAGGAGGCCCAGCAGGCGGGCCTGCCCACCTTGGGTGGCCTGCCCATGCTGGTCTGGCAGGGGGCGCTGGCCTTCGAGCTATGGACCGGTTGTCGAGCGGACGTCCAGGCCATGTACGCCGCAGCCAGGGCCCAGCTTGCCCAGACCCCCATATGAGCTTCACACAAACCCTAGCCGCTCCCTTTCGCCTCGAGCGCGAGCTAAAGCGCTCCCGCTTCATCGCCCAAGCCGCCCCGGTGAATAGCCCCGAGGAAGCCCTGGCTTTTTTGCAGGCCGTGCGCGACTCTGCGGCTACCCATAACTGCTGGGCCTACAAGCTGGGGCCCCTGTATCGTTTTTCCGACGATGGCGAACCTTCTGGAACCGCTGGCCGGCCCATCCTGAGCGCCATCCAAGGGCAGGGCCTGGACGGGGTGATGGTGGTGGTTACCCGCTTTTTCGGTGGGGTCAAGCTGGGCGCAGGAGGGCTGGTGCGGGCCTATGGGGGGGTGGCCGCCGAGTGTTTGCGCCAGGCTTCCAAGCGAACCCTGGTTCCTCGGGTACGCTGTGTGCTCCAGGCGCCCTTTGCCTACAGCAGCCGGTTGTTCCCTCTTTTGCAGGGCCTCGAGGTGGAAGAGCAGACCTACGACCAGGCCGGGGTTTGCCTGGTGGTGCGCCTCGAAGAAAAGCGGCTAGGCGAGTTTGAGGAGGCAGTGCGCGATCTAACCCGAGGCCAAGCCCACTTGCGTTTGCTGGAGTAGGGCCTAGCCCTCGATCACGATGGGTAGGATAACCGGGTTGCGTCCGGTGTTCTTGGCGATGAATTTCTTCACCGGGTAGTAGATGTCGTCGCGAATCTCCTCCAGGCGCTTTTTCTCCCGGATACCCCGGTAAAGCGAGTCCAGGGCCATCTTGCGCACCTCGCCCAAAAGGCGCTCCCCGGCCTTGACAAATCCTTTGGAGATCACCTCCACCAGCGGCTCCCGGCTAACCAAAGCGGTGATGACCACCACCCCCTCTGCGGCCATGTGGTTGCGATCCTCCAGGATTTCGTCGGTGATATCGCCCACCCCCAGCCCGTCCACATAGAGCTGGCCGTGGGGTACTTTGCCGTCGAACTCGATGTTTTGAGCGGTTAGCTTAATGAGCCGTCCGTTTTCGGGAATCAGGATTTTCTCTGGGGGTTGGGGAAGGCTCTGGGCCAGCCACTTCAGGTTGACCTGGTGGCGAATCTCCCCGTGCCAGGGGAGCAGAAACCTGGGTCGGGCCAGGTTCAGTACCATCTTCAGCTCCTCGTGGCTGGCGTGGCCCGAGGCGTGTACGCGGTAGCGCGGTGGGTAAAAGACGTAGGCCCCCAGGGCGTACAGCTTGTTAATCACATAGTTGACCGCTTCTTCGTTGCCAGGAATGGGGCTGCTGCTGAGGATGACCGTATCGCCCTCGCGGATGGTCATCTTGGCGTGGGTACCGGCAGCCAAGCGGGCCAGCACCGCCTCGGGCTGTCCCTGGGAGCCGGTGGTGAGTACCAGCACCTGTTCGTCGGGCAGGTCCTTGATCTCATCGAGGGTGTAAAAGCGGTCCTTTTGGCGAAAATAACCCAGCTCGAGGGCGATCCGGGCGTATTTGAGCATGGAGCGCCCCTCTACCGCAACCTTCCGTCCGTATTTCTCCGCCGCCGTGACCACCGACTGGATGCGGTGGATGTGCGAGGCGAAGGTGGTCACAAAGATGCGGCCTTTGGCGGCCCCGATCACCTTGTCCAGCTCGGCGGCCACCTCGCTTTCGCTGGGGGTAATGCCGGGCCGTTCGCCGTTAGTGGAGTCAATGATGAGGCAGAGCACCCCTTCATCCCCGGCTTGGGCAATTTTTTCCAGATGGGAGGTCTGGCCATCGATGGGCTGCTCGTCGAGCTTGAAGTCGCCGGTATGTACAATTCGGCCAATGGGGCTGTGGATGACCATGCCGAAGTTGTCGGGGATGGAGTGGGTCATGCGGAACAGGTCGAGATGGAAGTAGCGCCCCATGGAGATGCGGTCGTCGGGGGAGACCTCTTTGAAGTGAAAGTCTCCCGGATTAATCCCGAACTCCTCGAGCTTGGCCCGAACCAGCCCCAAGGTGAGCTTGGCCCCGTAGACCGGAACCTTGGGTAACTGGGGGAAGAGGTAGGGTAGGGCCCCGATGTGGTCCTCGTGGCCGTGGGTTAGAACCCAGCCTTTGATCAGGTGCTTGTTCTGGATCAGGTAGTCGATGCGGGGAATGACGATGTCCACGCCCAGCATGTGGGCCTCGGGAAAGGCTAAGCCCCCATCGATGACAAACAATTCGTCTTCGTAGCGTATGGCGGTAATGTTTTTGCCGATCTCCCCTGTACCACCAAGGAAGACGATTTCCACGGCACCGTCCGGCTTACCTAGGATGAGAGGCCCCTTGGGCCTGGGTCGTTCCTGCCGCCGGCGCGGCCCCCGGGGGCGGCTAAAGGGTGGGTTGTCGTTCATGTTAACTCCTGAAGCAGAATGGCTTTTGAGGGTGGCCCCACGCCCGCCCCATGGCCAGCCTTCGGGGGCGGTACAGGGATCAGAGCCTAGCGCCTGGCGGGGGGCTTGCGCGGGGCGATCAGGCCTTCAAGCTCCGGGCGAATTAGGTCCACCCGGCCCTGCTCGTCGATCTGGTTGACCTTGACCTTGATTTTTTGCCCTAGTTTCAACACATCTTCCACCTTGGCCACCCGTCCTTGGGCTAGCTGGCTGATGTGCAACAGGCCGTCTTTGCCTGGTAGAATCTCCACGAAAGCGCCAAAGTTGGTGATGCGGGTGACGGTGCCCTCGTAGATTTCACCCACCTTGGCCTCGGCCGTCTGGCCCAGGATGCGGGCCTTGGCTTCCTCGGCGGCAGCCGCATTGGCGCTGTAGAGGCGGATGGTGCCGTCTGGCTCGATGTCGATTTCCACCCCCAGCTCCTCGAGCTGGCGGATGTTCTTCCCTCCCGGCCCAATGATGCCCCCGATTTTCTCGGGGTTGATCTTTAGGGTCAGGATGCGGGGCACATAGGGTTTCATCTCGGCGCGGTGGGTAGGGAGGGCGGCCTCCATCAGGTCTAGAATCTGCAGCCTGGCCTGGCGGGCCTGGAGCAGCGCCGCCCGCATGATTTCAGGGGTCAGCCCCTTGATCTTGATGTCCATCTGCAAGGCGGTTATGCCGTCGCGGGTGCCCGTTACCTTGAAATCCATATCGCCCAAGGCGTCTTCCAGCCCTAGGATATCGGTGAGCACCACCGCCTGCTCGCCCTCCTTAACCAGGCCCATGGCCACCCCAGCCACGTGCTTCTTCAGGGGCACCCCGGCGTCTAGCAGGGCCAAGCAGCCCGCGCAGACGGTGGCCATGCTGGAAGAGCCGTTCGACTCTAGCACGTCGCCTACCACCCGGATGGTGTAGGGGAAGTCTTCCCGGGAGGGCAGCACCGCCCTTAGGCCCCGTTTGGCTAGGTTGCCGTGGCCCACTTCCCGTCGGCTGACCCCCCGCAGGCGCCGCACCTCGCCGGTGGAGTAGGGAGGGAAGTTGTAGTGCACCAGGAAAGGCTCCTCGGTCTCGAGGCCCAGGTCGTCTACCAGCTGGGCGTCCCGCCCGGTGCCTAGGGTAACCACCCCCAGCACCTGGGTCTCTCCCCGGGTGAAGATGGCCGAGCCGTGGGCCCGGGGCAGCACATCGCACTCGATCCAGATGGGGCGTACCTGGGTGGGGCTGCGGCCATCGGCACGCCTGCTCTCTTCTAAAATCAGGCGGCGCAACTCCTGCTTGACCACCTCGTCGAAGCCCTCGGCCACCAGCCTGCGGCGCTCGAGGTCTACCGTGCCCTCCTCCTGAGCAGGCACGAACTCTTCGATGAGGGCCTCGGCAAAAGCCTCCAAGGCCTTGGAGCGCTCACCTTTGGCTGCGGTCTGCAGTACGCCGGAAAGCCCCTTTTCCATGGCCCGCTGGTAGAGGGCAGCCTGGGCTTCTGTCTCCAGCTTAGCCGGTGGGGTAAAGGTGAACTTCGCCTTGCCCAGTTCGGCCCGCATCTGTTCCTGGATTTCCAGGATGGGCTGCATGCTTTGATGGGCGAACTCGAGGGCCTCGACCAGCTGCTCTTCCGAGACTTCCTGGGCCGCTGCTTCCACCATGATGATGGCCTCTTTGGAACCGGCCACCACCAGGTCGAGCTGGCTTTCCTCCTGGGCGGTGGGGTTGAGCACCAACTGGCCTTCCTTTAGGCCCACCCGTACCGCGGCAATGGGCCCCTCCCAAGGGATGTCCGAGAGCATTAAGGCCGCGCTGGCCGCGATGGGCCCCAGGATATCTGGGGTGTTCTCCTGGTCGGCGGAGAGCACCGTCAGGATAACCTGAACCTCGTGCCGGAAGCCCTTGGGGAAAAGGGGTCGGATGGGCCGGTCGGTTAGCCGGGCCGAGAGAATGGCTTTTTCGCCCGGTCGCCCCTCGCGCCGCATGAAGCTACCAGGGATGCGCCCAACCGCGTAGTGCCGCTCCTCAAACTCCACCGTCAGGGGGAGGAAGTCGGCCTGAATGGGGGCATCCGAGGCCTGGGCGGTGGCCATGACCACTGTTCCGCCGTAGCGCACCCAGACCGAGCCAGAGACCTGCTTGGCGTATTTCCCCGTTTCGATGGTTAGGGTACGGCCCCCCACATCCACGCTGTAGCGCTTGCCTAGGGGTTGTGTGTTGCCTTCAATCATGCTAGCTCCTGATTCTAAAGCGCTGGACGCGCTTGTCGCCTAAGCCAGACCCTTTCCGTACCAACCCCGGGTGCACAGAACTGGCTGTGGGGTGGGCAAGAGGCTCGCCGTGAGCACGGGGGGACGGTGTGGGCACAGACATCGTTGTGAACTTTCAAGCGGGGTTGCTTTCCCGACCCCGCTGGCCGAGTCAGCCTCATTCTACACGATAAGCTACGTCCAGGGGTTTCCCCAGACGTAGCCTCGAGCCAAATCCCCGCGGAAGGGCCAAGCGTCCGCAGCGTGAATAGCCGTGTGGGCGGGGATGAAAACAGCGTTTATTTGCGCAGACCAAGCTTCTCGATGAGCGCTTTATAGCGGGCCTTGTCCTTGTTTTCCAGGTACCGCAGTAGGCGCTTGCGTTGCCCAACCAGGATGAGCAGACCGCGCTTGGCGGCCATGTCCTTTTTGTTTTCGGTAAGGTGGGTAGAAAGGCGGTTGATGCGCTCTGTGAGCAGGGCAACCTGCACCTCAGTGGAGCCGGTGTCGCCAGGCTTTTGGGCGTGTTGCTCGATTATACGGGTCTTATCTTCTTTGGTAAAAGGCATGGATTGCTCCTTGTCGGGTGGGCCGCAGTTTTTTGACCGCGGCCTCCTCGTGGCTTAAGGCCAACTAGTGAGTATAGGGCTGCCGGCGGGTGGGGTCAAGTAGAAACAACACCAGGGCCACTCCGGCAAACCCTGCTGCGGTGAAGAAGGCTACCTGGGGGCCGAACCGTTGCCACAAAAAGCCGAAGAGAGCACTGGCCGGCAGCAGGAGAAGGCCCACCAAGGTGTGGTAGAAACCAATGGCGCCGGCTTTTTCCTTGGCGGGGATGATCTGGGCCAGATAAGCCCGGCTGCTCCCCTCGAAGGCTGCGCTGTAAAGCGCATACAGCATGAACAGGGCAATGCCCTGCCAGGCGGCAAAGCTAAACCCAAACCCTAGGTACGCCAGGGCGTACGAAGCGAAGCCTCCCAGCACCAGGCGTCGGGTTCCCACCCGGTCACCCAGAACCCCCAGGGGGTAGGCCAGAAGGGCATATAGCAGGTTATAAAGGGTGTAAACCAGGGTGGCCTGGGTCGCGCTAAGCCCCAAGTCGGCAAGCCGCAGGATGAGGAAGGCGTTAGAGGCTAGCCCCAGGGTATGAATCCCACTGACCAGTAAGAACCAGCGGTAGCGGGGGGAGAAGTTGGAGAGCCGCAAAGGGGGCAGGGGCTGAGGCATCTCCCGCTTCTCTCGTAAAAAGAAGAGCAAAAGGGCAGTAGCCAGAAGGGCTGGGATGGCCGAGACCCAAAACACCCCGCGGAAATCCAGTAGGGGCAGAAGCAAAAAAGCCAGAAGGGGGCCCAGGGTGGCCCCCAGGCTGTCCATGGCCCGATGGAAACCATAAGCCCGTCCGTAGGTTTCCTGGGGGGTTACCTCGGCGATCAGGGCGTCTCGAGGTGCCGTGCGTACCCCCTTGCCCACCCGGTCCAAAAAGCGGTAGGCCAGCACCATCCAGGGGGCCGTGGCCAGGGCCAGCATGGGGCGCAGCAAGGCAGGAAAGCCGTAGCCAAAGAGCAGCAAGGGCTTCCTGGCGGCGATGCGGTCGGATACCCGCCCCCCTACGACCTTGAAAAGACTGGCGGTGGCTTCAGCGATGCCTTCAACCAGCCCCACCACCACGGTTGAAGCGCCCAGGACGCCGGTGAGGAATAGGGGGAGGAGGGGGTAGACCATCTCCGAGGCGATATCGGTGAGCAGACTGACTGCGCCTAGAAGGTAGACCTCGAGGGGCAGCTTCTTTTTCACGTTCCACACTCTACTGCTGAAAAATGTAGCCCCTGCGGCAACGCAGGGGCCATCCCAGGGGGGAAACTACCAGAGCCTTACGCCAGGTACTGGGTTCATATTGGTGAACATCTGGAAGAGCACCGGGCCGTAGGCCAGCACCACCAGCAGTACTGCGAGGCCAAACCAGAACCAAACCCGCTCAGTTAGCTGGGCTAGGCTGCTGCCTTCTGCTTTGGAAAGCACCTCGGTAAAGGGCACCTCGGCCATCACTTGGCTGGGTTCGCGCCGGCTTTGTAGGGCCGTGGCATAGAGCACGTAGAAGAACAGGATGGCTGCGATGAGCAGAATAACCCCAGCCACAATATTCAGAACCATCCAGGCCGCACTTTCCCGATAGGCCTCCATGGCGATGGGGCTTCCCGCGATGTGGGTGCGGCGAGGTACGGCGTAGAGGAAACCCATCCAGTGCAAGGCAAAGGTCATGATGAACATGCCGATAAACCACAGCCACTGGGAGGCCAGGGCCATACCCCGGGCCACCAGCGGCTTGCCGGTGAGGTGGGGCACCAGCCAGAAGGCCGTGCCCATGGCGGCCATGGTGACCAGGGTACCTACCTGTAGGTGGAAGTGGCCGGGAATCCAGACCGTGTTGTGGATGTTCTGGTTTAGGTTAAAGCTGGCGTTCACGATGCCCCCTGCCCCACCGGGGATGAAGGCCAGGAAACCCAGTAAAAAGGCCAGCACGGTGGGGTTGTTCCAGGGCAGGGCAGCAATCCAGCCCAAGAGCCCTTTACCGCCGTTGTTGCGCCCGGCGTTTTCCAGCGAGGCAGCAATGGTGAAGGCAGTGATCAGGCTAGGCACGGCCACCATCATGGTCAGGATGGTGTGAATGAACTTCCAGTAAGGGGCGATACCGGGGTCGGCGAACTGGTGGTGGAAGCCCACCGGCACCGAGAACAAAAGAAAGAGCAGGAAAACCAGGCGGGCCAGCGGGTCGGAGAGCAGCTTGCCGCCGGCCAGGCGGGGTAGGGTGGTGTAGGCCAGGGCATAGGCCGGCAACAGCCAGAAGTAGACGATGGGGTGGCCGGTGTACCAGAACAGGGTGCGCATCAGCAGGGGATCCACCCCATCCAGCAGGCCCAGCGACCAGGGAATCAGGAAAAGGGCGACCTCGACCACCAGTCCCAGGCTGGCCAGCAGCCACATCAGCCAGTAGGTGACCGACATGTAGGTGGCCAGCGGGGTAATTTGGCCCGGATGGGCCTTGCGCCAGCGGGCCCACATCTCCAAGGCCAGGTAGATGCTAACGTAGCTGGAAAGCACAAAGAGGGCCGCCCCCACGTAGAACGCCCAGTGGGCCTTGAGCGGAGGATAGAAGGTATAAAGCACGCTGGCGGCGTTGGCCAGAAGGGGTAGAGCGGCGATCAGCAGCCCGATGAGGGCCATCCAGAACGAGACCCAGGCCAGGGTCATGTTGGGCCGCAGGCCAAGTTCCCGAGCCGGTAAGTAGACCATGATGGCCTGGCCGAAGAGTTGGGTGAAGATAATTGCGTTTAGTACCCCGTGTAGGGTCAGGCCCTGGTAGTAGTTTTGGAAAACCGGCTTGAGGAAGGGGTATAGGTCGAGTCCACCGTAGTTAAAGGACTGCAAGGGGCCGAAGAAGGTGCCCACCATCAGGGCGATGAAGCCCAGCATCAGCATGTACAGGGTGTACTTCTTCTCTGGGGCCCCGGCGTATGCGTCCGTTTGAGAAAGGGTTTTGACTGCCATGCCGCGCTCCTTAGGGTTCCACGATGATTTTGCTGATCATGTTGGCGTGGCCAATGCCGCAGTACTCGTTGCAGATGATGCGGTATTCGCCTGGGCTCTTAAACACGTGGCTCACCTCTACGATCTCACCCGGGATGACCTGGGGGTTGATGTTGGTGCGCTCGATTTGGAAACCGTGCTGCACGTCGGGCGAGGTGATCTTGAAGGTTACCTTGCGCCCCGCTTTAACCCGGATTTCTGTAGGAAGATAGCCGAAGGCAAACGCCTGCACATAGACCACGTACTCGTTGCCTACCTGCTCCACTCGAGGGTTGGCAAAATCCCCCTCGCTGCGCACCTGGGTGGCATTCACCCGGCCTGCGCCGATAGGGATGCTGTCCCGGTTGGCAATCATCAAGTAGCCGATAAGAACCAGAAAGACCGCAATCATCCCCAGACCGAAGATGATCCAGGCCCGCTCATAGCGCTCGATCACGTGTACGTTCTCGTCCATAGGTCATCCCCTTGCCAGATGGGTGAAAAAGTGGAAAAGCCAGAAGGTCAGGATGAAGACCGTGACGATCCCCACCACCAGAAGTGCGCCTATGGGCCGTTGCTCTTTTTCTTCCATAGTTTCCCCCTGAAAGGGAGTCTAAGAAGGGGATGAGAGGACATGTGTCCTAGGGAAAAATGTCCCCCCGAGGTTTTTGTTTAGAGCGTTGGTGGGGGGTATGATGGCGGGGTATGACCCAGACCCCTTCCATTGTCAAGGCGGCCATAGATGCCATTCGGGTACTGGCTTTGGATGCAGTTGAGCAGGCCAAATCGGGCCATCCGGGAATGCCCATGGGGATGGCCCCGGCGGCCTATGTGCTCTGGACCGAGTTTCTCAAGCATCACCCCAAAGACCCCACCTGGCCGGCTCGAGACCGCTTTGTGCTCTCGGCAGGGCATGGTTCTATGCTCCTCTACGCCCTGCTGCACCTCTCGGGCTACGATCTTTCTATGGAGGAGATCCGTCGTTTCCGCCAGTGGGGCTCTAAGACCCCGGGCCACCCCGAGTATGGCCACACCGTGGGGGTCGAGACCACTACAGGCCCTCTGGGCCAGGGCCTGGCCACCGCGGTGGGTATGGCCATGGCCGAGCGCATGTTGGCGGCGGAATTTGGCGAACTGGTCGAACACTACACCTATGCGGTGGCCTCCGACGGCGACCTAATGGAGGGGGTGAGCGGCGAGGCTTCCTCGCTGGCGGGCCACCTGCGTCTGGGCAAGCTAATCGTGCTTTACGACGATAATCAGGTCTCCATTGACGGCAGTACCGAGCTGGCCTTCACCGAGGATGTGGCCCTGCGCTACGAGGCCTATGGCTGGCAGGTGGTGCGGGGGGTGTCGGGAGAGGACCTCGAGGCTCTCCGATCTGCACTGCGGGCTGCCCAAGCCGACCCCCGGCCCAGCCTGATTGCAGTGCGCTCGGTGATCGGCTACGGTTCGCCTCTGGCCGGCCATCCTAAGGCCCACTCCGACCCCATGGGCCCGGAGAAGGTAGCGGCCACCCGCCAGGCTTTGGGCTGGCCCTACCCACCTTTTGTGATTCCCGAGGAGGTGTACGCCCATTACCGGCAGGCCGCGGCCCGGGGGGCTCAGGCCTATGCCGTGTGGCAGGCTAAGCTCGAGGCCCACCCTAAAGCCGCCGAGTTCAGGCGCCGTCTGGAGGGCCGGCTGCCCCAGGGCTGGGCGGATCACCTACCCCGCTTTACCCCAGGAGAGCGGCTAGCCACCCGGGCGGCCTCGGGCAAAGTGTTGGAGAAGCTGGTGCCGCAGATTCCCGAGCTGGTGGGGGGCTCGGCTGACCTGACCCCCTCCAACAACACCCGCACCCCCGATATGAGCGATTTCAGCCCCACCAACCCTGCAGGCCGTTATGTCCGCTATGGGGTGCGGGAACACGCGATGGGGGCAGCCATGAACGGTCTGGCCCTGAGCAAGGCCTTGCGGCCTTATGGGGGCACCTTCCTGGTTTTTTCCGACTATATGCGCCCGGCCATCCGCCTGGCTGCGCTAATGGGGGTACCGACTATCTTCGTCTTCACCCACGACTCCATCGCGGTAGGGGAGGATGGCCCCACCCACCAGCCCATCGAGCACTTGATGAGTCTGAGGGCCATCCCCAACCTGTGGGTGATCCGACCGGCGGACGCCAATGAGACCGCGGTGGCCTGGAAGATGGCCCTGGCGCGCAGGGATGGGCCTACCGCTCTGATCCTCACCCGCCAGGTGCTGCCGGTGCTGGCCGAGGTGCAGCCTGAGGGGGCCGAGCGTGGGGGGTATGTCCTTTCCGAGGCCGCGCAAGCCAAAGCAGCTATCGTGGCCACCGGCTCGGAGGTCGCGCTGGCCCTCGAGGCCCAGAAGCTGCTGTGGGCAGAGGGCCTTGCCGTGCGGGTGGTCTCGCTGCCCTGCTGGGAGGCTTTCCAAGTCCAGCCCGCGGCCTACCGCCAGGAGGTGTTGCCTCCAGGGCTGCCCACCCTGGCCCTCGAGGCTGGGGCCACTCTGGGCTGGGAACGCTACGCCCAGCGCGTGTTGGGCCTGGATCGCTTTGGGGCCAGCGCCCCCTTGGCCGAGGTGTACAGCCGACTGGGCTTTACCAAGGAGCGGGTGGCTGCTGAGGTCAAGGCTCTGCTGGGGGTATAGGAGCGAGTTATGCCGATTATTTTGGCCAACCTACCCGCTATGCTGTTCACCCTGGCCCTGGGTTCGGCCCTTTTGGGCTTGCTGATCTGGGTGCTGGCGGCCCAGGGGGCGGCCCAGAGGCGTTGGGCCCGCTTCTTTTGGGGTTTGGCCGTGGGCCTGGCCCTGGTGGGCTTGTTCCGCCTGCTAGGGCCTTAGGCCTGAGGGCCCAGGTGTAGACTAGGGGCCATGCCCAAGCGCGTGGTCAGTGTTTCGATCGGTTCATCTAAGCGCAACTCCAAAGCGGAGGTGTACTTAGAAAGCCTGGGGGAGACCGTTATCCTCGAGCGTATCGGCACCGATGGGAGCTGGGAAAAAGCCATCGAGCTAGTGCGCGAGCTAGACGGAAAGATAGACGCTTTCGGCCTGGGGGGGGCCGACTTGTACGTGTATGCCGGAGGCCGCCGCTACGCCTTTCGCGATGCCAAGCGCCTGGCCCAGGCAGCCCAAAAGACCCCTATCCTGGATGGTTCGGGATTGAAGCACACCCTCGAGCGCCAGGCGGTTCGCTGGCTGGAGCCCATCCTCGGCTGGAGGGGTAAGCGGGTTTTGGTGCCTAGCGCGGTGGACCGCTTTGGCCTGGCCGAGGCTTTGGATCAGGCCGGGGCTCGGGTGCTCTACGGCGATCTAATCTTTGGCCTGGGTCTGCCCATACCCCTCTACCGCCTCTCGCTTTTGCAAAAGCTGGCCTATCTCTTGCTGCCCGTCATCACCCAGCTTCCCTTCCAGTGGCTCTACCCCACCGGGGAAAAGCAAGAACAGCAGATCAAAGACTGGCGGCAGCGCTACTTTGCCTGGGCCGAGGTGGTCGCGGGGGACTGGCACTTCATCCGGCGGTTCATGCCAGAGGCGATGCCGGGCAAGATCGTCCTCACCAACACCACCACCCCAGAGGATGTGGCCTTTTTGCGGGCTCGAGGGGTGCGTACCCTTATCACCACCACCCCCCGCCTACAGGGGCGCAGCTTTGGTACCAACGTGATGGAGGCGTTTATTGTGGCTGCGGCGGGCAAGTACCCCTTGGGCGAGGCGGAGTACCTGGAGTACATCGAAAAACTCGAGCTAAAACCACAGATTACCGACCTGCAAGCCCCGGCCTGATGCTGCCCTAAAAGGCCAAGCTTCCCGGGCCAATTAAGTATCAGCCCTTCCTGGAAGGGGATTTTCCTTCGGCAAGCTTGGCTGCGGCCTGCTGGGGCCAGGTCTCCAGGCGGGGAGCCGGGCGCAGACCAGCAGCGGCCAGGGCAGTCCGCAGGGTGGAGGGATCGGCCTGGGCCAGCCGGGCAAAGGTGGTGATGCCAGCCGCCTGCAGGGCCGCGGCTATTTTGGGGCCGATGCCCTTGATCTGCGTGAGGTCATCTTTGCGTTTACGGGCTGGTTTTGGGCTTTTACGGCTGGCCGGGCGTCGGCGCGGCTTTCGCATTGCTTGCTCGAGGTAGCTTTCCAGCCCATAGCCCGCTGCTTCAGCCGCCTGCTCCAGCCGGGTGATCAGGGCCGACCACGCCCGGCTCTGCCGCCTCGAGGCTAAAGCCAGCGAGACCGCCCGCAGCCCCCGCAGCCAGCACAGATGGGCCTCACGGTTGAAGTAGACCGTCTGGCCGAAGCGGTGGATCTGCAAGAAGCGCTGGGTCTCGGGGTCTTGCAGTCGCTGGGGCAACTCTTGGAGCAGCCGGGAGGGCCCTGGGGGTTCTTGCTGAGCCAGCAGCAGCCGGGCCAGGCTTAGTGCCTGCTGGGCCTGGGTGGGCTCCAGCCCGGCTTCGACCAGGGCCCGCTCTAAAGCCCTACCTAGCCGCCCGCCTTCCAACCCAGCCTGTCCCAGGCCGTGGCTAAGGGCCCAGACCACCAGCCCGGCCCGGGTGGTGCGATCGTCGTGCTGGCTAGCTGCCAGCACCCTTTCTAAGCGAGCCAGCACCTGTTCTGCTGGCGGTAGCGAAAGCGGGGTGGGGGCCTGCTTTTCGATGGCGTGGTACAGCGACCAAAGCCCCTCTCGTAAGCCCTCCCCTAGCCCGCTTTTGGGGCTGGGGTGGGCCAGCAGGAGGCCCACCAGAGCGCGAAGAGGTGGGTGGAGCGGCTCGAACCAGACTGCCTGCCGGGCCTCCTCCAGACTGGGCACGCCCCGGCCTCCCAGCTGCTGGGCCAGCCGGGCGTAGCTGCCGTCGGGGTCGCGGACCTCCCGCCAGTCTAGGAAGACCCGGCGCTGATAGGGGCCCAGCTCGAGGTAGAGCCCCTCCTCGTGTAGGCGGCGGTTGGGGTACAGGTACTCCAGGCCGGTGACCAGGTCGCGGAAGATGCTGAATGTATCGGCCTCCGTGCTTAGCCCCAGGCCCTGGCCCAGCCCTACCTGGCGAGTCTCGCGCCCGGTGGGGGTTTTGTGTAGCTGTTTCACCGAGCGCCGCACCCAGACCTGGGTGTGGGCATTTTGATTGTGATAGGCCACCAAAGCCCGCTCGAGGCCCGCGCGGTTGGAGTAGACAAAGACGTTCTCATCCACCCCACCCTCGGTCTGGGCCTCGTAGAGCACGAAGTGTTCCACCTCGGCGAAGAGGTGGCGCTTTTTGAGTAGAGGAAAGATCTGCTGCTGGTGGTAGGCCACAAACCCCTCGTCCGGTTTTTCCTCGTAGTAGGCCCGACGATACTCCATACCGTAGCGCTCGGTAAGGCCTTCTACCTGGCCGTGGCCCAGCATGGGCAGGCCCGGCAGGGTGGCGCACAGGGTCATGACCCCGAAGTACTTATCCCCCTTGCCAAACTGCTCTACGGCGGTTTTCTCGTCGGGGTTGCTGAGGAAGTTGACGAAGCGCTTCAAGATTTCCGGCTCGAACTCGAGGGTATTCTTCATGATCTGCCGGTACTCGGCGTTTTTCTCGTCGCGTAGCATGTTCATAAAAGCCGAGTTGTAGACCCGGTGCATGCCTAGGCTGCGCACGAAATAGCCCTCCATCATCCAGAAGGCCTCGGCCAAAAGCAGGGTTTGGGGCGCCTCCTGGGCGGCCCGATCCACCACCTCCCGCCAAAACTCCAGCGGCATGGCGGCGTCAAAAGCCTCCTTGGTCAGGGCGTGCTCGGCCCGGCTGGGGATGGCCGGCCCCCAGGGCGAGCCTCCCGGCTCGGGGTACCACAGCCGCTGGAAATGCCGTTTGGTCAGGGTCATGGCCGCATCGAAGCGGAGGATGGGGAACTGCTGTGCCACCCGCAGAATGGTTTGGATGACCGCCTCGCGTACCTCGGGCTTGAGGTAGTCGAGCTGGGCGGTATCGTTCCAGGGCATGGCGGTGCCGTCGTTGCCGTGGTAGATGTAGCGCACCTGGCCGCTTTGCCGATCCACCCACTTAAAGACCACCGCGGCGTCGGAGTGGTCGTAGTAGTGGTCCTCGGGGTAAATCCCCACCCGGGCGTCCGAGGATACATCGGGGCCGTTGAAGGTGTAGCTGGGGTAGGGGGGGTAGGGTAGTTGGATGAACCAGTCGGGGTGCTCGATGACCCAGCGCCCGTCGATGCCCACATGGTTGGGTACCATGTCCGCGCCCAGGCGGATGCCGTAGCGGGCCGCCTTTTCCTTTAGAGCCTGCAACGCCGGCTCCCCGCCCAGCTCCCGGGCGATGGTGTAGTCGTACAAAGCGTAGGCCGAGGCCGCGGCCTCGGGGTTGCCGGTGAGCTGTTTAATCCGCTGGGAAGCTGGGCTGCGCTCCCATACCCCGATCAGCCAGAGTCCGGTAATGCCCCAGCTCTGCAGGATGGCCAGCTCCTCTTCGGGGATTTGCTCAAGGGTGCGAATGGCCCGGCCATACTTTTTGGAGAGCTGATCTAGCCAGACATAGGTGTTTTTGGCGATCAGCACGCAACGGGGCATCCAATCTAGGTCGGGGCTGAAGGCCTCGGGCTCGGCCTCCTGGGCCTGGAGGAGCCGGGGCCGCTCCAACAGCCCGCTCTGGCCAGCGCCTTTGGGGGGGTCTAGGGAAACTGGCACGGCAAAGGAGCGTTTCTCCTCGCGGATGACGTCCAAAGCCACCAAAAGCCGGTAGTGGAGGATTCCCAGGTGGCCATAGCGTTGCAGCAAAAACCCGAGCTGGGCCTCCAGAGAGTGAGGGTGGAGCAATGCCGGCAGGCGCAAGGTTTTGAAGAGGCTTAGCCCACTTTGGCCTAAGGGGGGCTGCCCCTCAAAAAAAGCCTCCAGGGCCTCTATGGCCGGAAGGTACAGGCTGTTTTGCTCTAAAGGGGTATCGTCGAAAAGCTCGAGGAAGGGCGCGAAGGCCGGATTGGCATTCGCCATCCATAAAAGCAGCATCTCCTCGAGCAGAATCTCCTGGTTGGGCCGCCCCTCGCTGTGGCCTTCCAGGTAGTCTGCCAAAGAGATTTCCCCCCGGTAGACCCGCAAAGGGGGAAACTCCCTGGCGAAGGCCCGCAGTGTGGCCTCGAGCCCTTCGCTTCCTAAGCGGGTAGCCAGAGCAAAGAGGGCTTGCTGCATAATGCCGGGGTGCTCCTCGGCGTACTGCCGCACCAATAGGTGCAACATCTCATCAATCAGGCCCATGGCGTTGATCTGGCTGGCCTGTACGGCCTGCTCTGGGTGGCGCAGCAGGTCGCGCTTGGCGTTTATGGCCTGGGCAAAGCGGCGGGCCGCCTGGAAGTCGGCCAGGATTACGTTGCCGCTCAGGGAAAACAGCGAGAGGTCGAAGCGGTAAAAGTCGCGGGCCCTGGCGGAAACGTGGAACTCGAAAGCACCTATGGGTTTTTCCAAAATAGATCTACCGGCATGCATCTGGACCAACGCTCCCTTCCCCGCAAGTCTATAGCACCCCGGTGGCCCCATGGTCAGAGCTGGGGTAGCCCTTCAACCAAGGAGGGCTCTTTTAGTAGACTGGCTTCATGCCGGAAGTAGTCTCTGAGCTGTACATTCCCAAGCCTCCCGCTGAGGTCTACCGTGCGGCGCGCGACTTGGCCGGGCTTAAGCCCTACCTCAAAGATGTAGAGACCCTCGAGGTGCTCGAGGACCACGGCCACACCTCCCGCACCCGCTTTGTGGCGGTGGCCATGGGTAAAAAGGTGCACTGGATCGAAGAGGAACGCTGGTTCGACCAGGAACTGCGCAATGAGTTTGACAGTCGGGAAGGCGATTTTGATGTCTACCGGGGCTCCTGGGCCTTTCTGCCGGAGGGCGAGGGCACCCGGGCGGTGCTAAGGCTCGAGTATGAGCTCAACATTCCCATCTTCGGTGGACTGTTGCAGAAGCTGGTCAGGAAGCTGATGCAGGAGAACATCGATGACTTATTGCGCGGCCTTAAGGAGCGTTGCATGGCGGCGTAGCCTGCTATACTGGCGGTATGCTTCTGGCTCGCCGATGTTGAGTAGGCCTTTGTGCCGGGGTAGGGGTGTACCTAGATCACCCTCCCGGCTTTTTTCATAGCTATAGAGTGAGCCTGTCTTAGGAAGCCCCAGATTGGGGAGATTGGAACAGTCCTATGCCGCTATACATCTACAACACCCTGACTCGAGCCAAAGAGGTGTTTAAGCCAGCCGTACCAGGTTATGTAGGCATCTATGTCTGCGGGCCCACGGTCTACGCCGACCCCCACCTGGGCCACGCCCGTGGCCCCATCGTCTACGACGTGCTGCGCCGCTGGCTGCGTTACCAGGGCTACCGGGTGCGCTTTGTCTCCAACATCACCGATGTGGGCCACCTAACCGACGACGCCGACCAGGGCGAGGATAAGATTCAGCGCCGGGCCAAGCTCGAGCGCTTAGAACCGATGGAAGTAGCGGAAAAGTACATGTGGCGCTACTTCGACGAGATGCAAGCCCTCAACGTCTTGCGGCCCGACATCAGCCCTAGGGCTGCTGGGCACATCCCCGAGCAGATCGAGCTAACCGAGGCCCTGATCCGCCGGGGTCATGCCTACGTGGCTGACGGTTCGGTCTATTTTCGCGTGCGAAGCTGGCCCAGTTTCGGCAAGCTTTCCAACCGCGATATCGAAGAACAGGAGGTTGGGGCCCGGGTGGAGGTACGCGAGGAGAAAGAGGACCCGCGCGACTTTGCCTTGTGGAAGCGAGCTGATCCCGAACACCTCATGCGCTGGAACTCCCCCTGGGGCGTGGGTTTTCCCGGTTGGCACATCGAGTGCACCGCCATGAGCCTAAAGTACCTGGGGGACGGCTTCGACATCCATGCCGGGGGAGTGGACCTGCAATTCCCCCACCACGAGGCCGAGATCGCCCAGGCTGAGGCGGCCGGCCACACCTTCGCCCGTTACTGGATGCACCACTACCATGTGCTGCTCAACGGGCAGAAGATGGCCAAGAGTACCGGCAACCTGGTCTCGCTGGCCGAGTTGCGGGCCCGGCACGAGCCTATGTACGTGCGTTTTTACCTACTAAACAGCCACGACCGCAGCGTGCTCGACTTCACCGACGAAGGGCTAGAAGCGGCGCGCAACGGCTATTTGCGCCTACTGAACGCCTACCGCGAGGTGCGTCGGCACCTGCCCCAGGCCCCCTCGGGTAGCCACCCCGGTTTGGAACAAGCCCTGCAAACCCTGTACCGCGATTTTTCTGCCGCTCTAGACGATGACCTCAATACCCCTCAGGCTATTGCTGCTTTGTTCAACTTCGTTACCGAGCTGAACAAGGCCCTGGCCGAATGGCCCGGACGGGATAGCCTGACCAAGGCCGAGAGGGCTTTTGCGGAGTTGGGGGAAGGGGTGCTGGGTCTGTTCCCTCCCCGGGTGCTGGAAGGCCAGCTTGGGGGGGCTTTGCTCGAGGGTTTGGTAGGGCTGCTGTTGGAGCTGCGGGAGGAGGCTCGCTTGGCGCGAAACTTCGCTCTTTCTGACCGTATCCGCGACCGCCTGGCCGAACTGGGCGTGGTGGTGGAGGACACCCGCCAGGGGCCCAAGTGGCGGGTAGAGGGGTAGCGCCACCCCATCGTGAGGAAGCCGTGGATAACAGACACCCGGCGGACGGGTGTCCCGCCGGGTGAAAGCAGTAAGCCTACTCGCGGTTGGACATCATGATGGCTACGTAATGCAGGATGGTGGCCACCGAGTTGGCCAAAGCGGCCACATAGGTCATGGCCGCTGCAGTCAAGACGGCTTTTGCCCCCGACATCTCGTTTTCGCTGAGGAAGTTCATCTTTTTGAGGATGTTCAGGGCCCGGTTAGAAGCGTCGAACTCGACCGGCAGGGTGACCAGTTGGAACAAGGCCGCAGCCGCGAACAACCAAATGCCGATGCTCATTAGGCCGGTAGCCCCCATAAACATACCGGCAATGAAAATCCAAGGGCCAAACATGCTGCCAAGGTTGGCCACCGGCAGGATGCTATGCCGTACCCGCAGCCAGCCATAGTTCTTGGCGTCCTGGATGGCATGCCCTACCTCGTGGGCGGCCACGGCCAGTGCGGCTGCCGAGGGGGAGTGGAAGTTGGGTTCGGAGAGGCGCACCGCTTTGGCGATGGGGTCGTAGTGGTCAGTAAGGGCGCCGGGTACCATCTCTACCCGTACGTTGTGCAGACCATAGGCATCGAGAATGGCGCGGGCGACTTGCTGTCCGGTGACGCCCCGACTATTGGCCACCCGGCTGTAATGGGCGTAGGTGCGTTGTAGCCAGAACTGTATGAACAGGGTTGCCACAAAAACCGCGATCATCAGCAAAAAGGTCAAGGTCATTCTTCCCTCCTACGTATCTAAAGTAGCAAACCTAAGATGAGCGCTCTGAGTCTTGGGTTACCAGAGGATCTGCATTTCTGGGGTGAACCGTAACGAAGGGCGTGCGGTTTATCTCGCGCCGAGGAGCCTAACCAAAAATTAGCAGTGGCTTGCTAGGGTTGTAAGGGTTGGCTGCGCACAGTGAAGCGCAGGGCTGTGCGCTCTTCGTTCTCCAGCTCGAGCTTAACAAAGGCTGGTTTTACCACTAGGTCAAGGTTGTCGGGGGCAATGTAGCCCCGGGCGATAGCAATGGCCTTGACCGCCTGATTGACGGCCTCCGGGCCAATGGCCTGCACCTCGACCTCGCTTTGGGAACGCAGCAAAGCGGCAATGGCTCCGGCGACGGAGTTGGGACGCGACTTACCAGACACGCGCAGCGTTTCCACAGAACCTCCCAAGCTAGACGTTCCCACCTGCATTGTAGGAGCAACCGTGAGGCGATGTCAAGAAAGGGCTTTCTTGGCGGATTTTGTGTTTCTTTTGGGGGACAGATGCACTGAGGCTGGCCTCAGTACCGCCTTTTCCGCTGGGGCAGCAGCAAGAGGGCCACCCCCACCACCACGCAGGCGTCCGCCAGGTTCCAGATGGGAAAGTTGTCCAGGAAGGCCAGCCCGGTGCGGTTGATGTCGATGTAGTCCACTACCCAGCCCCGCCCCAGCCGGTCGATGGCGTTGCCTAGGGCCCCGGCAGCGACCAGGGATAAGGCCACCTGGCCCAATAGATTCACCCGGCGCTGCAAGCTCAGGTACAACAGCAGCCCAAAGCCTACCAGCAAGCTAACCCAAACCAGAACCCTAGCCCCCCCCTGGAAGAGGCCAAAAGCGGCCCCGGTGTTCTTGATAAAAGTGACGTCTATCACCCAAAACAGATGGGTTAGGAAGACGGCACCCACCTCGGACTCGAGGGCCTGGGGGCCTACCGCGGCCAGCACAGCGAGCTTAATAGCCTGGTCGGCAATTATAAGGGCAGGAACCAGCCAGGTGGCTACATTCATCCGGGAAGTCTAGCACGCGGGGCTTGGGGTGTGCTATACTCCACGCTGTTGCCCCGAAGCAAGGGGTTGTTCCCTTGTGTTGGCAGTTAGGAGACCGGAGATGTCGAAGATTTGTGAGATTAGCGGCAAGCGCCCCACGGTAGCCTACAGCATCATTACCCGTGGTAAGGCCAAGCGTGAGGGTGGGGTAGGTAAGAAGGTCACCGGCTACACCAAGCGTTGGCAGGAGCCCAATATCCGCAAGGTGACGGTTCAGGTAGCTGGCCAGGCCATCACCTTCCGGGTGGCTACCAGCCATATGCACAAAGTGTACGAGCTGGTGGAGCGGGCCAAAGGGATGAAGCTCGAGGGCCTCACCGCCAAGCAGATCAAAGCCCGCCTGCTAAGCCTGCTGTAGGGCAGAACCCCCTTCGTAAGGCCGAGACGCTCGGCCTTTTTTGTTGGCTCGCTGGTCTTTTATCATACAATGACGCCATGCCGATTAAGCCTGGCTGGATTGCACTGGCTTTGCTGGTATTCCTCGCCCTTTGGCAGAGTGCCCAGCTATCCGGTGCTCGCCGGCAAGTTTTGGCTTTACAAGGGGAGATTGTTCAGTTAAAACGCGATCTGCAAAAAGGTCCCGGGGGTTTTTCCTTGCCTTTGCCTGGGGCCTGTCTGCCCAAAAGCGACACTAACCTTCCCGGGGCTGCCCGCGAGTATCGCAAGGGAACCAACCCCGGCTTTGTTTTTGTGGACGGGGACGCCTGTGCGCCGGTGCAGTACGGCATGGGGGTGGTGGCTGCGGCAGGGGGAGAGGTGGTCAAGGCCGAGGTCCAGTACCGGGAGATGACCCCTGCGGAGTTTGAGGCCCTGCTGCGGGCTGTGGCCGATGGGGCCGATCCTCAGCAGATGGATCGGTTGCGCGGGCGCGAGGTGTGGATTCGGCACCCTGACGGTTTTACCACGGTGTACGCGCATCTTTCCGAAATTGCCCCCGGCCTGAGGCCCGGCAGCAGGGTTTGGAAGGGGCAGTGGATTGGAAGGGTGGGCAACAGCGGTACCGCCGCGGGGGCGCGTGGAAGCCGAGGGGGCGCGCGTCTACTCTTTGAGCTGTGGGACGGCGAGCCTGACAAAGACCGTTACTTTGGCCAGGGCCTTCCCCCAGAGATGGTGCGGGCCAAAGGGAAGCTCGAGTTCGGCCTCCCCTGAACCCCTCCTAGGGCTGAGGGCGAGGCCGGCCTAAAGGTCACACTCAAACCTACAGACTCGATGTATGATTTACGATTTGACCCTCGATTGCTATCATAAAATCCGAGCATGACCTCTCATTTTAGTCGGGTGGCCTTTACCTATGACCGAACCCGGTACCACCCTCCTGAGGTTTCGGGGCGTATCGCTACGGCCCTCACGGCCCCCGTAGAGAAGCAGTTCCGCGACCCCTTGTTCCTGGAAATCGGGGCCGGCACAGGCCGGATCGCGGTGCCGATTATTGCCCGCGGGTATCGGTATATTGCTCTGGACAACAACCCTGCCATGCTCGAGGTGCTGCGGCAGAAGGTGGCCGGGGTGGCCCGCAAGGCCCGGCTGGTCGAGGCCGATGCCCGTGAGCTGCCCTTTGAGCGAGGCAGCCTGCACGCGGTCATTGCGGTACACTTCTGGCACCTTTTGGACAACTGGCAGCAGGCTCTGCGGGAGAGCCTGCGGGTGTTGCGGCCCGGGGGGTTTTTGTTTGAGGGCTGGGAGCAGTCCGACGAGGAGAGCGAGGACTGGCGTATTCAACAAAAGTGGAAGGAAATTCTTTCCAACCGGGGGTATACCCTGGTGCGAGGCCGGCACCAAGCCCGGCTGGCTGAGGTGGAAAAAGAGTTAATCCGCTACAGGCTCGAGCCCAAAACCAGGGTGGTGGCGGACTGGGTCGAGATGCGCAGCCCCCGCACCAGCCTCGAGATGCTCAGCGAGCGCATCTACTCCTTCGCCTGGGAGGTACCGGAGGAGCTCTTCCGCCCCTCGATGGCCGAGCTGGCCCATTGGATTGCCCAGACCTATCCCGACCCGGATATGGAGTACCCCATCCACTGGAAATTTATGCTACGCACCTCGAGGCTATCTTAGCGGCTAGGTTGCCCCCTTGTAGCCGAAGCGGTCCAGGCGCCTTCTGAGTTCGTCGTCCATGGGGGGGCGGGCGCCAAAGCGGCCAATGACCCAACCGGCCACCTGTACAGCCAAAAGCCCAGCGGCCAGGGGGTCCCGTGAGCGCAGGTAGTGCCCCAGGAAAGCCCCGCCAAAGGAGTCGCCCGCCCCGGTAGCATCTACCGGCTGGTCGGTAGTGGCGGCTAGCTCGATGCGCCGGCCCCGGTCGAGAATCAAAGCGCCCTCAGCGGCCAGCTTGAGCAGGATCATGGTTTTGGGATAGAGCTCTTGCAGAACCTCGAGGACCTCGAGGGGTTTTTTAGCTCCGGTGAGGGCTTGCCCCTCGTCCAGGTTGGGAAAAACGAAGTCCAGTGGAAGGTGGCGGGTGAGACGGCGGAACTCCTCCCGCCCGATCTCCCGGATCATCTGGAAGGAGGCTGGGTCGAAGGAGACAGTGATCCCAGCCTCGTGGGCTACCTGGGCGGCCTTGAGGGCAGCCTGCCGAGGTGGGTCGGTGAACAAGGACCAGGCGGTCAGGTGCAGGTGCTGCCCCTGCCGGAGGACCTCGAGGGGCACCTCCTCAGGGCGCAACTCGAAATCGGCCCCCTGGGAGGTCAGCATCGAGCGTTGCCCGGCGGCGTCAATCAGAACCAGGATAACCCCGGTGGGGATGCCCACCTTCCAGAGGATATGCGGTACGACCCCCTCGGCGGCCAGTTCCTGCACGGCAAACTCGCCGAAGCGATCCTGTCCTACCGCCCCGATGAACCCAGCGGGGTAGCCTACTCGAGCGGCCCACACCGCCACGTTGGCTGCGCTGCCCCCGCCCATCAACAGAACCCGCCCGGTGGTATCCCCCCCGGGCAATAGCAGGGTATCGGGTTTGGCCAGCACATCCCAGGTGAGGTCGCCAAGGGCAATGAGGGGTTTGAGTTGGGCCATCGGGCCGATTCTACCGTGTCGTTCCTGCTCATCCGCATAACTCGAGCCACAAGAAAAGCGAATCCCACAGGGATTGTGCTATCCTAAATTCCATGAACGAGCGTTCGCTGCAGGACATCCTCGAGTGGGTGGTGCTGGGCCTTCTGATTGCCGTTGCGCTGCTGGTGGTGCTGTGGGTGGGGGGCTGGCTCTTCACCTTCTTGGGGGCGGTGCTCAAGGGGCTGGCCGGCTTTATCTGGATGCTGCTGCGGGTGCTGGTTCCAGTCTTAATTGTGGTTGCAGTGGTTTACTTCGTGCTGCGCTGGGTGCAAAAGCCTCGGACAGCCTAGTGGGCCTGGTTTCCCGCTCATAGGGGTGGGTTTTGTTATGCTGGGTGTGCTCATGCCGCCCGGCTTTCACAACGCCATTACCGACGTTCCCGGTATTCTGGTAGGCCACTACACCGACCTAGAAAACCTCACCGGGGTGACCGTGGTTGTGCCCGAACAGGCGGCAGTGGCCGGGGTGGATGTGCGCGGCAGTGCGCCGGGTACCCGCGAGACCGATTTACTGAACCCGGTCAATTTGGTGGAAAAGGTACACGCGGTGGTGCTGGCCGGGGGTAGCGCCTACGGCCTCGAGGCTGCCCAAGGGGTGATGCGTTGGCTCGAGGAACACGGAAAAGGCTACCCGGTGGGCGACCAGACCACCCAGGCCTTGGTTCCCATCGTGCCGGCTGCAGTGATCTTCGATTTGCTGGTGGGGAGTGCGGCGGTGCGTCCCAAGGCCGAGGACGGCTACCGGGCAGCCCAGAACCTAAGGGGTGGCCCAGTGGAGCAAGGGGTGGTGGGGGTGGGTACTGGGGCCCGCAACGGTGGCCTAAAAGGGGGGGTGGGCAGCGCCAGCCTGGTATTGCCGGGTGGGCTGGTGGTGGGGGCTATTGCGGCGGCCAACGCCTACGGACGGGCCCACGACCCGGTAACGGGGGAGATTTATGCCCGGTTCCTGGAACAAAATGGCGAGTTCAGACTCAAGCATCCTCCCCGATTCCCGGTAGCGCCCGACTACACCGATATCTTTAGCACTTCTTTTGTGCGCAATACGGTGATCGGCTGTGTGGCGACCAATGCCCGGCTGACCAAGGCCCAGGCCCAAAAAGTGGCCCAGATGGCCCACGATGGTATTGCCCGGGCGATCTATCCTGCGCACACCATGTTCGATGGAGATACGATTTTTTGCCTGGCTACGGGTGAGGTGGAGATCGAGGGCCCTGCCGAGCTCAGCCGCTTGGGTGCGGTGGCCGCCGATGTATTTGCTCGAGCCCTGGTGCATGGCGTGCTGCATGCTTACTCGGTGGGAGGGCTGGTGTCCTACCGCGATCTGTACGAACAATAAGTGCTAAGGCCCTCTCTTTTAGGAAGAAACATGGACAAAAACCACCTTGCTCTCCAAGCGGCCGAGGCGGTAGACACCGATGAGCTAGTTCGCCTGACCCAGGAGCTGGTGCGCATCCCCAGCTATTTCCCTGGGCCGGGGGAAGCGCCGGTGGTGGATTTTCTCGAGCCCTATTTGTGTGCCCGCGGTTTTGCCACCACCGTGCAAGAGGTGGCGCCGGGCCGCCCCAACCTGATTGCCGATTTGGGGCAGGGCCCCGGCGGGCTGATTCTGGAGGGCCATACCGATGTGGTGACGCACGGCAATCCAGACCAGTGGACAGTGCCCCCCTACGAGGCCCGGATTGTGGACGGCAAAATCTACGGGCGCGGGGCCTGCGACATGAAGGGCGGGCTGGCGGCAGCCATCGTGGCGGCGCAGGCGGTGCGGCAGGTACTGGGCGAGCCCCGCAAAACCTTGCGGTTGTGCATTCCCTGCGACGAAGAGGGCCTGATGACTGGCATAAAGGCCTTTGTCCAAGCGGGCTATGCCGAAGGCTTCGCTGGGGCCATCATCTGTGAGCCGGAAGAGAACCAGGTGTGCTTGTGGCAAAAGGGAGCCATGCGGGTCTGGGTGCGTTTTCAGGGGAAAATGGCCCACGGGGCCATGCCCTACGCCGGGGCCAACCCCATTCCCTCGGCCTCCCGCTTCGTGGCGGCGCTGGGGGCCTTGCAAAAAGCCTTACAGAGGGAAAGCCAGCACGAGTACTTGGGCCTGCCCTGGATCACCCCCACCGTTGTTCAAGCCAGGGCAGGGGAGGGGCAGTTCAACGTCATTCCCGACCAGGCCAGAGTCGGGCTGGATATCCGTACCAATCCCGACCAGGATCACCGGAATATAGAGGCCCGACTACGGCAGGTTCTGGAAGAAAGCCTCGAGGCCGGGGTGAGCGCTACCCTGGAGGTTTTCGAAGACCGACCGGCCACCCAGACCTCGAGGGAAACCCCCTTGGTACAGGCGGTCGAGCAGGGTCTGGCGCTTCTGGGTATGCCCCTTCGCTACGGTGGCGTGCCAGGGGCCACCGACGGCACTTTTTTGTGGGCCTGGGCTGGCCTGCCTATTGTGACCATCGGCCCGGGAGGAAGGACCATCCCACACCAAGCCGATGAGTACATCGAGATCGAAGCGCTCATCGCCGCAGCCCGGCTCTACGCCGCTAGCAGCGTGCTCATGCTTCATTAGAGACCCACTTCACCGTAAGAGGGGGTTCGTGTTATCTTGCGGGTGCGCGTGAGACCGGAAAAGGTGTATCGCCCAGTGCCTTTTCCGGCTGGGGAGGGTGGAGAAAACCCGACCTAGTTTGGCAAAGCTCGAGATACCGCAGCCTGCCCACACGACGCGACCATAAATCGCGTATTTCCCAATACAAACAGGTTTTTCTAGGAGGACGTGATGAAGCGTTGGTTGCACACGGTTGGCCTAATGTTGGTAGCCCTGGCTGGGTTGGGCCTGGCCCAGCAACGAGGGGGCGCGATCACCATTGCCATCCAGACCGAGCCGGCGGCTTGGGACCCCACCCAGGTAGCCGGGGCCGATATCTCCCGGGTGGTGTACGACAACGTTTTGCAGGGGTTGGTCAAGCGCAATCCCAAGGGGGAGATTGTGCCTTCGTTGGCCACCCGCTGGACGGTCTCTGACTCCGGCCTGACCTACACCTTCACCCTGCGCCAAGGGGTCAAGTTTCACGATGGTTCTGACTTCACCGCTCAGGACGTGCTGGCCAAGTTCAACCGGGCCCGCAACCCCGATACCCGGGCCTCAGGCCACCTGCGCCCCGACCTCTACCGCGATATCGCCAACATCACCAGCCCCAACCCCAACACGGTGGTCTTCAACCTGCGTCAGCCCAACAACGACTTCTTGTTCATTCTTTCCCGCCCCGAGTCGCTCATCGGCCCGCGCAACCGCCCGCTGGCCGAGCAACGTACCCAGCCTATCGGCACCGGCCCCTTCCGCTTTGCCGCCTGGGAGCGAGGAGTGGCGGTACGCCTCGAGCGCAACCCCAACTACTACCTACAAGGCTTGCCCTACCTCGACCGGGTTAACTTCCGCTTCTTGGGAGACGGCGACGCCCAACTGGCAGGTCTGCGGGCCGGCGATCTGGACGTCATCGCCTATAGCCTGCTGCCGGAGAACGCGGTGGTGCTCTCGCGGGATAACAACTTTAGGGTTTTCTCCGGCACTGCTACTGCGGAGGCAGTGGCCGGCTTCAACAATAGCCGCCCGCCCTTCAACGACGTGCGGGTGCGTCGGGCCATCACCCTGGCCACCAATAAGGACGAGCTAATCCAGGGGGCCATGCTGGGCTACGGCACTAAGATTGGCTCCATGCGCTCGCCGGGCGAGGCCTGCTACGTAGACCTTTCCAACTTTAACGCCTACAACCCTGACGAGGCCCGCCGGTTGCTGGCTGAGGCTGGCTTTACCAACCAGAACCCTCTGCGCTTTACCTTCAACCTGGCCGCGGAGTTCCCTTACGAGCGCCGGATCGGTGAGGCTATGGTGGCCCAGCTCAACCGCCTGGGGCCCTTACAGGTGAGCATCCAGGTCACCGATTTCAATACCTGGATTCAGCGGGTCTTCACCCAGGCCGACTATGCCATGACCATCATCGGGCACGTGGAGGCTAACGACATCGGCAACTATGCCAACCCTCGCTACTACTGGCGCTACAACAGCCCCCGCTTCCAGCAGCTTTTCATCCAGTACCTGCGAGCCCCCAACCAGACCAAGGCCTGTGAGGCCCTGGCCGCGGCCCAGCGCCTTTTAGCCGAGGATGCCGCCGGCGTTTGGGTGATGAGCCTGCCCGCCTTGGGAGCCCACCGGGCCCGGGTGCAGAACTGGCCCGAGGGTTTCCTCAGCCCTGGGATTAGTGTGGCTGAGGTCTGGGTGCGCTAGAACCTTGTGGAAGCTGTGCCGATAGCCAAACGCCTCTTGGCTATCGGCTATTTCGTTATGGGGCAGGCCCTGAAGCCTGAGCTGTGAGGGTAATATCTAGCCAGGAAGCCCGTACCGCCATGCTTGCCTATACGATTCGTCGCCTCGGCTTCGCTCTGATCACCTTGTGGCTGGCCACAATTTTGGTGTTCGGGGCTATGTTGCTGATCCCAGGTAACCCGGCCCAGGCCATTTTGGGCATCGAGGCCACCCCCGAGGATGTGGCGGCCCTCGAGGCCCGCTTGGGCCTGGATAGGCCCCCTTTGGAGCGCTACTTGGACTGGCTGGGTGGGGTGCTGCGGGGGGATTTAGGCCAGTCTATTCGCTACGAGACCTCCATCGCTGAGCTTATCGTGGCCAGGCTGGGCATCACCTTGCCCATCGTGTTGGTCTCCTTATTCCTAGCCACCTTGTGGGCGGTGCCTTTGGGGGTGCTGGCTGCCCGTCGGGCCGGTAGCTTGGTGGATCTGGGGGTCTCGATGGCCTCATTGGTGGGGATTGTGTTGCCTTCTTTTTGGGTGGGGCTGATGTTTATCTACATCTTCATCGTCTGGCTCAAGCTGCCCCTGCCCACCAGTTTTCCCATAGGGGGCTGGGCAAACCTCGAGCGTGCGCTAGCGGCGCTGGTGCTGCCGGTGCTGACGGTGGCCCTAGCCAGTGCCGCGTTTTTGGTGCGGCTGGTGCGGGGCAGTGTGCTCGAGGTGCTCTCCCAGGACTATATCCGCACTGCCCGGGCCAAGGGCCTGGCTGAGCGTCAGGTGCTCTACAAGCATGCCTTGCGCAACGCAGCCTTACCCGTGGTGACCGTGCTGGGCCTGGAGTTTGCCAGCCTGCTTATCGCCACGGTGGTGGTGGAGACGGTTTTTGGTATCCCCGGCCTGGGCTCGCTCTCCCTCACCGCCATCAGCGCGCGTGACTACCCGCTGGTGCAGGGGGTGGTGCTGGTGATCGCCGCCTTTATCGTGCTGATGAACCTGTGGGTGGATTTGCTCTACGCTCTACTCGACCCGAGGGTGAGTTATGCCTAGGCTGCCCCTTTCCCTCTGGCTGGGTGCTTTTTTGATCCTCTGCCTTTTGCTGATGGTGCTGGCCAGCGCTTTGAGTCCTACCGACCCCAACGCCACCACCCCCAACCGCCTGGCCCCCCCACTAACCCAGGGACACCCGCTGGGCACCGACATCCTGGGCCGCGATACCCTAGCCCGGGTGTTGGCCGGGGCGCAAAATGCCCTCTATGTGGGCTTGATTTCGGTGGGTATCGGTCTTTCTTTGGGGTTGCTCTTGGGGGTACTGGCCGGGTATGTGGGGGGCTGGCTGGATCAGGGGCTCTCGGTGTTTTTGGAGGCTCTTTATGCCCTGCCGGCGCTGCTTTTGGCCTTGCTGCTGGCGGCTATTTTCCAACCGGGGGTGACCACCTCGATGGTGGCCATTGGCCTGGCTGCGGTACCCGCCTTTGCCCGGGTAGCCCGCGCCGGGGTGTTGTCGGTGAAAGCCCTGCCCTATATCGAGGCGGCCCGGGCGCTGGGTATGGGCAACGGGCGCATTATGCTGCGGCACGTTCTGCCCAACATCCTGGGGCCCTTGGTGGTGCAAGCCAGCCTGGCCTTCGCGGTGGCCATTCTGGCTGAGGCCGCGCTTTCCTACCTGGGCCTGGGCACCCAGCCCCCCAACCCTAGCTGGGGTCGGATGCTGCGGGAGGCCCAGAGTTACCAGGAACTCACCCCTTACCCGGTTGTCTTTCCTGGCTTGGCCATTGGCTTGGCGGTGCTGGGTTTCAACCTGCTGGGCGATGGGCTGCGGGACTATCTCGACCCGAGAAAAAGAGGCTAGTAAAAGGCATCGGAGGCATCTATGGACTACAAAGACCTGTTCCGACTGGAAGGCAAAGTAGCGCTGGTGGTGGGTGGGGGTTCGGGCATTGGGCAGGCTTCCTGCCAGGCCCTGGCGGCCCAGGGGGCTACCGTGGTGGTCGCCGATGTGCGGGCCGATGCGGCTGCCGAGACGGTTCGCAGCATCGAGGCAAAGGGAGGCAAAGCCGAGGCCAGTGTGGTTAACATCACCGATGCCAATGGGGTTAGAGGGCTTATTCAGACGATTCTGCAACGCTACGGTCGGCTAGATGTGGCGGTTTCCACCCCCAGCATCAATGTGCGCAAGCCTGCGCTGCGCTATACCGAGGAGGAGTTCGAGCGGGTGGTGAGCGTCAACCTCAAGGGCACCTTCCATGTGCTCACCGAAGCAGGGCGGGCCATGGCCGAGCAGGGTTCGGGCTCGCTGATTGCTTTTTCCTCCATTCGCTCGCTGGTGGTGGAGCCGGGACAGTCGGTATATGCCATGACCAAAGCCGGTACTGTACAGCTTGTGCGGGGACTGGCGGTCGAGCTGGGCCCCCGGGGGGTGCGGGCCAATGCGATTGCCCCTGGGGTGATCGACACCCCTCTCACTGCCCCCATCAAAAACCAGCCAGACTGGTACAAAGCCTACGCCGAGCGCAGCATTCTTCAGCGCTGGGGCCGGCCCGAAGAGGTGGCAGCGGTGGTGGTATTTCTAGCCTCGCCGGCGGCTTCCTATATCACCGGCAGCGTGTTGTTCGTGGATGGTGGCTGGACGGCCATCGATGGCCGCTACACCCCTCCTTTGTAGCTGGGTAGATCTCCAAACACACGTCAGGGGGTCTGGTATAGTACCCTGGTGCTGCTTGGTCTATGGGCCAGCGGGGATGAGGGATGGGTCGGAATAGTGCACACTGGTTTGCCCTCCCAGCAGTAGCGCTGCTGGGCGTGTTTTTGCTCTATCCCTTCTTGGATGTGCTGCGCTTTTCCACCTGGGACTGGTCGGGGCTTTCCGAGCCGCGGATGATCGGCCTCGAGAACTACCATAGGATTCTGCGCGACCCCGATTTTTACAACAGCCTGCGCATCACCCTAATCTTTGGGGTGATGACCTTGGTGCCCTTCGTCATGCTCTCCATTTTGCTGGCGCTGGCGCTAGACGGCCAGCCCTACGAGCGCCCTGTTAAGGCCCTGCTCTTCCTGCCGGGCCTGGTGACGCTGGGTGGGGCCGCGGTGGCCTGGTACACCCTGTTTTCCCCCGAGTACGGCGCGCTGGCTTCGGTGTTTCCAGTGCCCCGCTGGGATCAAAGCCCCTTTTGGGCGCTGGTGCTGATTATGCTCTTTACCATCTGGCGGCATATCGGCTATGGAGTGCTGGTGGTCTCGGCCCGGCTCAAGGCCATACCCCGAACCCTGCTCGAGGCCGCCGCGGTGGACGGGGCCACCCCGGCCCAGGCCTTCCGCTACATCACCCTGCCCTTGCTGCGTCCGGCCATCACCTTTCTGGTGGTGATCGGCACTGTGCTGACCCTGCAGGGCTATACTGCGGTTTTTCTGCTGACCCGGGGGGGGCCTTTCGGGGGCACCGAGGTGCTGGGCTACTACCTCTACAAGACCGGCTTTGAGGTGGGCCGCCTCGGCTACGCGGCCGCCCTCACGGTGGTCATTCTCATCCTGACCTTGGCCTTTGCCCTGGCCCAGGCCCGGCTTTTGCGGGAGGAACGCTGATGCGCTGGTTGGGGCATCTTTTGGTCTGGACGGTGGCCCTGCTGGTGGCCCTGCCCTTTATCTGGATGGCCTATGCGGCCTTCATCCCGCCTGAAGTGGTCTTTAGCGGCGAGATTTTCAGCTCGCTGGGCTTTAGTCTGGCCAACTTCGAGGTGCTGGGCCGGGGCGGTTTCTGGGAAGGTTTCTGGGGCCGGCTTTTGTTCTCGGTGCTACTCACGGGCGGCGTAACCTTGCTGCAACTCACGACCGGCTTCCTGGCGGCCTACGCCATCAAGGAAGGGGCCCGGATTCTGCCCTTTTTCCTAGTGCTGCTGGCCATTCCGGTAGAGCTTTTGCTGGTGCCGCTGTACGGCCTTCTGGTCAACCTGCGGCTCTTGGATACCCTCTGGGCCCTGGTGCTGCCCTTCGCCGCCAGCCCCTTCATCGTCTTCCTGCTTTTCCAGGGGATGCGCACTGTACCGGAAGAATTGCTGGAAGCGGCCCGCCTCGACGGGGCCGGGCATCGGGTTTTGCTGACGCGTATTTTGCTGCCGCTGCTGCGCCCCCAGCTAATTGCCGCTGGGGTGCTGGCCTTTGCCGCCCACTGGAACCTGGTGCTTTATCCGCGCATCGTGGCGGGCAGCAAGGAACTCAAGACGGTGCAGACCTGGATTACCGATCTGCAGCGGCAAAACCCCGCCGACTGGGGGCCGCTTTCGGCGGCAGCCTTGGCCGCGACCCTGCCTTTGGTCATCCTCTACCTACTCTATGAGCGGCGGATTGTGGAGACCTTCGAGGAAGGGCTCAAAGGGTAGAGGGGCATTTGTGGCCCTTTCTCATCCGGGCTATGGCAAACTGGGGCGGGGCTCGAGGTGCCTCGAGCCGTGGAGGTTAAGCCCATGCGCTGGTTGATGCTCGTTGTTCTGGGATGGGGGTTGGCCCTGGCCCAGCGTCCGGTGGATATCCCCTTCTGGCATACGGCCGGGCCACCCGGTCAGGAAATTTTGGAGGCCCATATCCGAGAGTTCAACGCCTCGCAGCGGGAGTACCGCATCCTGCCCAGCTTTGTGGGCGATTACCGTGAGGGCGGACTCAAGCTTCTGGCCGCTTTGCGCTCGGGTGGGACCCCAGCCCTTTTCCATGCGGAAATCTCTTTTTTGGGCCGCCTGGCCCAGGACAACGTGGCCCTGCCTCTGGATGCTTACCTAAGCGGCCTACCCACCGATTTTTACCCGCGTTTCCTGGATACCGGTAGGCTTCAGGGGCGTACCTATGGCCTGCCGCTGGGCCTCTCCCTGCCGGTGTTTTTCTACAATGCCGACCAGTTCGCCGCTCGAGGTTTAGGGGCTCCCCGCACCTGGGAGGATGTGGCCACCGCAGCCCAGCGCCTAACCACCCGGGCTGCCAAGGGGTATATCGTTTCCAGCGATATCTACAGCTTCAACGTGCTGGTGATGAGCCGGGGGGGCTCGCTGGTGGATGCCCAGGGCCGACCCGACTTCACCAACCCCAAGGTGGTGGAGAGCCTGGAGTACCTGCAAAGCCTGGTGCGGCGGGGTGTGGCCCAGAGCCGCAACATTGCCGAGGCCCAGTTCTCGGTAGCCGACTTTTTGCGCACCAAGGCCTTTATGGGTATCGCGCCCATCACCATGTGGCCCCTTATCGAGAACCGGGCCCCCATCCCCTTCCGCCTGGGGGTGGCGGCGGTGCCGCGCTCGGAAGGGGGCAAGGTGCCTTTGGCGGGGGGAAGTTTGGCAGTGCTGCGAGGGGCCAGCGAGCCGCAGGTGCGGGGGGCGGTGGCCTTATGGCGCTTCCTGATGGAGCCTGCCAATATCGCCCGCTGGGTGCAGGCTACCTATTACATGCCCATGCGCCGATCGGCCCAGCCTTTGCTGGAGGATTTCTACCGTGAGGATCCCCGCCGCCGGGTAGCCTTCGCTCAGGTAGAGCATGCCGATGTTTGGCTGCAAGACCCTGAGTTTACCGTCTGGTATAGCTTCCTGGAGGATGCCCTCGAGCGGGCTCTCAAGGGCAACGCCAACCCCCGTCAGGTGTTGGAAGAGGCCCAGCGCCGGGCTTTGGCTGTGGAGCGGCGCTAGGGCTGACCCAGCGCTGATAGCTGGATGCTTCTCTGTTTGTGCGTAGAATGGAGCTACCCACAGGAGGAGCATGGTGAAACGTTGGTTGGCATCCCTGGTTGCGCTGGTTGGGTTGGCCTCAGCCCAGACCGAGATTCTTTTCTGGCACAGCATGGATGGCCCTGCCGAGCGGGCCATTGCCCAGTTTGCGGCTAGCTTTAATGCGGCCCAACGCAACTACCGGGTTACACCTCGCCTAATCGGCGACTACCGTGAGGGCGAAACCCGATTGTTGGCGGCTTTGCGCGCGGGTGGAGCCCCGGTGCTGTTTCAGGCCGAGATTCTGTTTTTCCCCCGCCTGGTGGCCGAAGGGGTGGTGCTGCCTTTAGACGAACTAGCGGCCACGCTACCTAGGTCTTTTACCGATGATATGTTCGAGGCGGCCTGGGAGTACGGCCTGATCAACAACCGTCGCTATGGCCTGCCCTTCAATACCTCGACCCCGGTGCTCTTCTTCAACGAAAACCAGCTACGGGCCAGGGGGCTAAAGGTTCCCACCAACTGGCGGGAGTTTGAGCAGGCCGCTCGAGGGCTGACCAGCCGCAGCTCTAAAGGCTTTATCGCTCTTACCGAGTCGTGGACCTTTGAGGCCCAGGTGACCAGCCGGGGTGGGAACCTGGTTACAGCGGATGGCCGGCCCAACTTTACCTCGCGCGAGGTGGTGGAGACGTTGGAGTACCTTCAGCGCCTGGGGCGTGAGGGCCTTACCAGCGTGCGCAACCTCTCCGAGAGCTTCTTTGCCCAGACCGACTTCATCCGCACTAAGGGCATGATGGTTATGGCCTCGATCGCCAACTGGCCAGCGGCGGAGAACGCCTCTTTTGCCTTCAAACTGGGGGTAGCGCCTATTCCGCGCGAGCCGAACGGCAGGGTGCCTCTGGGCGGGGCACAACTGGTGGTGCTGCGGGGGGCCAGCCCTGAGCAGCAGCGGGGGGCCTTCGAGTTCTGGCGCTTCCTGATGGAGCCCCAGAACATCAAAACCTGGGTGGAAGCCAGCTACTACGTACCGCTGCGTAAGTCGGCCACGCCCTTGCTGGAGGCCTTCTACCGCGAGAACCCCTACCGCCGGGTGGCCTTCGAGCAGGTGGCGGTGGCCCAGCCGCGCCCTAGGGTGCCGCAGTTTAGCGTGTGGCGTACCTACCTCGAGGAGGCTCTGGAAAAAGCCCTCAAGGGCAGCGTGCCGGCCCGCCAGGCCCTGGAAGAGGCCCAGCGCAAAGCAGAAGCGGCACGATAAGTTCGACCCAGTCCGCGGCTGGTTGCCCGGCGGGTCACGCTCTGCTGACCAGAATGAGGTAGAACAATCACACAGGCTATTTGCACAGGCTGTGTAAAGGCGTGTGTTGGACTGTGCTTGGTATGGAGCGTGGCTAAATTGAGAGGGTTCTTGCTGGCATTGGGGGTAAGTTTGTCGGTTGGCGTTGGCTGGTCGGCCTGGCAGTAGAATAGGTTTTTGCGAGGCTGCGCGAGATGCGGGTTGAACCGCTAGCGGCCCTTTTGGAGCGTAAATTTCGCCCTCAAAAAGTTCGACTGAACACTGTGACCCGACGATAGCTGCTAGGGTTCGCACACGGCTTCGCACTGCGACCTGACGCGGAGCCTAGGCAGACTCGAGGAAGCCCCTGAGCTTGGCTTCCAGTATGGTGCGCCGTGGGTCATTGGGAGGCATTCGTCCCAGCGCGGAGTTCCAGAATGCGGGGTCTTGCTCCTGTAGGGCCAGCTCAAAGATCTGCTGCGGCGAGCCGTAAGCCAGTACAGCCGTCTTGAGAAGGGTAGAGAGTTCCTCGCGGGCCTCGGATACCCCCGGGGCGTCCGACCCCGGTAGCAGCGGGCCGCCGTACAAGGCCAAGGCCCCCTCGAGGTCGTTCCGCGTGAGCCGCTCGCGCAGGGCAAGGAAGTCCGCCCAGACCACGCCCGAAAGGCGGTAGGGTCGGCTTTCCAGCGGAAGGCGCTGGCGGAGCCTCTTCACCTCGGCCCTGGCCACATCGGGGCTTCCTTTCTCCCCCCAGACCCAGAGGGCGAGCTGTTCGGCATTCAATCCTGCCGGGTGAAGGGTCAGAGCGGCCAGAATCTCCTGGTGTCTCGGACTCAACTCCAGCCTGCCATCACCTGAGAAAATCAAGTTGCCGCCCAGAAAATGAAGCCGGAGACGGGAGGTTGGCAGAATTAGAGCAAACACCTCTCGGAACATTGAGGATGGCCCGGCCAGAAAACGACGGCCCCCCTCACTCAGGTTCTCGATCACCCATCCTGCCCGAGTTAAGGTCGAGCGGGCCTTGCCCTCCATTCCCAAGGCGAGGTAGGCGCGGGCTAGATAGAACGCGGCGGTGGCTGCCCGAGGAGCATTGGGGCGCTTAAGCAGTCGGTGCAGCAGCTTTGTCAGGGGCTCCACCGCCTCAGATGGAGCCCCAATCGAGGTGGGCATCAGGTAAGCCAGCTCTCCCCAGTCCCGAAACGTCTCGCCAGTATCCTGGCTCAAGGTCAGGGCCTCGAGGGCCAGCCGCCGAGCCTCCTCCAGGCGGTTCAGCTCCAGCAGCGCCCGAACTTTGCGGGCCAGGATCGGCAGCCGGCGCGCTCGGACGGGCGTGAGCTGATCGTCTAAGTAGGCGTAGCGCTTGAAAGCTGCTTCAGGCTGGCCCGAGGCAAGAAGAAGATCCCCCTCGATGAGCCTGGAGTTTAGCTGACTCGTCCCTGACAGGGGATGCGCATCCAGCCTCCCCCCCAGGATTCGCGCGTACCCCGAGGCCATGGCCAGGGTATCCCACAGCCCAGGGTGCTGCAGGTGGACCTCCCTGGCCACCCTTGATGCCCAACCGGCCCAGACCTCAGCCTGGGCATAAGCCCCTAACGCCAGCTGTAGTAATGCATACGCTGCGGCCGCCTGAACCGCTCGCTGCGGCTGGCCCGCCCCCTCCGCGTGCCGGAGGGCCTCCCGGAGCCAGTGCGCGGCCTCCTGGGTGCTGCGCAAGGCCGCCGTCGTGGCCAGACAATAGGCGGTCAGGAAGGAGGGGGATTGTAGGTAGGCTTGTTCAGCGGTCTCGAGGGCAAGCGCAACCTGTCCGCGTTGCCAGCAGACCTGGCTGAACAGCGCCCGGACTTCTGGGTTTGTGCTGTGCACCAAATCCGGAAACCGGCTCAGGAGCGAGTCCGCTCGCCCCAGCTCAAGGGCGAACTCGAGGGCGTACCGCCGGTACACCTCATCGGGCCTATGCCCTTGCTCGAGCCGCTCTACGCACCAGACTAGGCCCTCCTCGAGTTGACCGGCCGCCCAGGCCGCCTCCAGATGCATGAAACCATAATAGATTCAACGAAACTAATCCGGCGTGTCGGTATCACCCTCTCACTCACAACGGTCGAGATAACCTATGCGCGGCCAGAACCAGCCCTAGCGTCGCCCAAACTAAGAGAGTCAGGGTCGGGGAGAAAACCAGGGCTCCGTCGCCTTTGAGCGTAGCCTGGATCAGCACAGCTAGATTTTGTAAGGGCAGCAGGGGCACGAATGAGGCTGCCCACTCCGGCAGCATTCCGCGCTGGGCCAGCACTGAGAGGAGGAATAAAGGGAATAGGGTGGCATTGACCAGATAGGAAGCAGCCACGGCGGTGCGGGCCAGGCTGCCCACCACCAATCCCCAGCTACCCAGCGCTGCGAAGCCTAGTATTAGAGCTGGCAGGAGGCCAAGAATTCCGGCAAGGTTTACGGGCAGGCTGAGCCACACCGATCCCGCGCCAAGGGTAACGCCCAGCGCCAGCGCCCCCAGCAAGCCGCACGCTACCACCCTGGCGATGATATGAAGGGCCATGGGCATGGGTGAACTACGAACCCGCTTGAGCAGGCCGGCTTCGCGGGAAGCTGCTACGCCCATCGCCAGCCCGGCATACCCGGCCATCGCCAGCGCCAGGGCGGCCACGAAAGCAGTCGCTGAGAGAACATCCTGCCAGGGCTGTCTGCTCCAAAAGAATAGTACCAGGGGTGGGAAGGCAAAGGTGAAAAAGACAGCAGCCCGGTCGCGCAGGTAAAGCCGCACCTGCCAGCCAGTCTCCCTAGCTAACAAGTGAAGGGCCGAGCGCGTTCGGCGGGCGTGGATGGTCATGCGAACCTCCCTTAAACAGAGCTAGATAAGCCTCTTCTAGTGAGGGGCTTTGAACCCTCACATCCTCGACTCCAGCCCCGCTGCCCCGCAAGGCGAGAAGATCGTCCTCGGGCTGTAGGCTCAGCAGGGTGAGCCTGTCTCCCTCGGCACGGATGCGACCGGCGAGGGACGAGAGCAGGTCTGGGTTTCTTGAGCGGAAGCTGATGCGATGGGGCAGGGCGGCACGCCCGATCATCGCCTCGGGCGATCCATCGAAGATTAGTTCGCCCTCCCTGAGCAGGAGTATCCGCCGACCCAATCGCTCAGCCTCCTCGAGGTGGTGGGTGGTCAGGATGAAGGTCACCCCGCCCATGGCCAAGCCCTCGACCAGGTTCCAAATCTGTAAGCGGGCCTCGGGGTCTAGGTTGCCGGTGGGCTCATCCAAGAAAACCAGCCTGGGTCTACCAATCAAGGCTACGGCGAGTTCAAGCCGTCGGCGCTCACCCCCGCTCAGGTTGCGCACCCAGCGGTGCTGCTTTTCGGCCAGACCCAGCCGGTTCAGCAGCTCTTGTGCCGGAACGGCATCCCGGTAGTAGCCGCCGAACAGCTCGAGGGTCTCTCGCACCGAGAGTTCACCGTAGAGCCCTGGCTTGTCCTGAAAGACAAACCCCATCTGCTCCCGCTGAGCGGCGGATAGCTGGGCCGCGTCCACCCCCAGAACGCGCACCCGTCCCGACGTAGGTCGTATGAACCCCCCGATGGCCTCGAGCGTGGTAGTCTTGCCTGAGCCGTTGGGCCCCAACATCACCACCCGCTCCCCCGGCCCCACCGAGAAGGTCACGCCCTTTACCGCCTCGATCGGGCCATACCGCTTGCGCAGCTCGGTTACCTCGACTATGTTCACGTAGGAGCCTCCCTGTGTAGAAACTGGCTGAACTCCGAAGCCGACTCCCGATGCTTGACCCCCACCGCGAACGCCGCCATGACCCCTTGTTGTGCGCCATCCAGACCGAGGTCGGCCTCGATATCTGCCGAGTTGACTGCCGCAGTGAAGAAGCCCCCGAGGCCCAACTTTGTGGAAAGCAAATAGAGCGTCTGGCCCAGGTGTCCGATGTCCATTGCCATCACTGTGTAGGTGCGCTCGTTGTGCCGGTACTTCCAGTGGTTGCGGTAGAACCGGGATGCTAGAATAATCAGCGCACCAGCGTGAAGCGTGTACGGCTGCCCCGCTGCGTAGAATACCGACCTGCGGGTGGCCTCAGCCTGGCTCAAGGATGAAAGCATCTCCAGGCTGTGGTCATGAGCATGGTAGTGGTAGAGGCCGGGCTCTAGGCCATCCACGTTGCGCGCCAGCAAATAGGCTTCGGTAGGGTGAAGGCCCCCACCCGATGGGCTCGTCTTGTGGATGGCTGTGTACACCGATTCGGCAGTGCCCAGCGGGGCGAAGGTGTAGTAGAGGAGACTCGATAGGCTGGTCAAGGGGATGCTCGCCACGGGATCGAAATACCGCGTGGAAGCCCTATCCAAAAGTACACGGTAGAACTCGGAGTTTTTAGGGGGGGCAGGGGTCTCGAGACCCACACGCCGGGAGGCGTTAGGATGGCTCCAGAAAGGCGGGGGAGCAGGCTCGAGTTTTCCCCAAGACGCCATGCCCTCGGCCAGTTTTGTTATCGCAAACCCGTAAGGGTCAGTCTCGCTTACATCCACCGGGGGGAATAGGGACACTCCTCGCCACTTGGCCATGAAATGGTATACGGCACTCCTACAGTGCCAAAGCTCGCAGTCAAGGGTCTCTTCCCGCTCTCGGTGCTTTTTAGCCCAGTCGTCTCCAAGGTCGCTGATCAGAAGGCCCGATCTGCTCCATACCAGCGCACGATCCGGCTTCGCTATATCTGCTGCATCGACCCAGGCGCGGGACGGTATTTGCTGAATCTGGAGGAATTCCTCGTGCGTTAGAAGGGATTCCGCCTCCGCAATAGCTGAGGCAGCGATCACCATGGACTGATGACTTACGGAAATCCTACCCTCGAGCAACTCAGCGAGGTTCGGCATCTTGCCATCGGCTAGGAAGTAGGCCACGTATTTGGAACGCCTGACCTTCATCACGTCTCCAGAGCGTGGGCTTAGCTAGTTTTGGAGCTGCTCACGCCCCTGGGTTTTGCCGACGAACGCGAAGACCCACACCCACCAGGCCCCCCACCCTTGCAATTCCATATGGTTCCCAGTGTGCTCGAGGGCGAAATCGAACTGCTGCAGCACCCGACGGACATCTTCTTTGGGGGGAAGGCTGATGCTCGAGCCCGCCGAGAGAGCAGGGGTGTTGCTTCCTAGAACGCCCAGATACTTCAGCGCTATCTCGGGGTTCTGCTCCAAATCGCTCCTGAAAGCATCGTCATTGGCGAGAAGAGCCAAGAACTCACGGACAGCCGCCAACTTTTGCATACCGCTACCCATCATTACGGATCACCTCCGTTCCTGCCCTTGAAGGCTAGCAAGAAGAGGGTAGCGTTCGGGTAGCGTTTAGTGAAAGTTAGCACGTGTGCCCGTTCCAGTTGTAGAGATTGAAGTGCCGCTCAGAGCCGCAACATCGCCGAGGCCCAGTTCTCGGTAGCCAAGTTTTGCACACCAAGACCTTCATGGGCATTGCTCCATCGTGAATCCGTTTAGGTTGGGTATGGCGGCAGTTTCGCGCTCCAGCGATGGTAAGGTGCCTCTGGGCGGGGCACAACTGGTGGTGCTGCGGGGGGCCAGCCCTGAGCAGCAGCGGGGGGCCTTCGAGTTCTGGCGCTTCCTGATGGAGCCCCAGAACATCAAAACCTGGGTGGAAGCCAGCTACTACGTACCGCTGCGTAAGTCGGCCACGCCCTTGCTGGAGGCCTTCTACCGCGAGAACCCCTACCGCCGGGTGGCCTTCGAGCAGGTGGCGGTGGCCCAGCCGCGCCCTAGGGTGCCGCAGTTTAGCGTGTGGCGTACCTACCTCGAGGAGGCTCTGGAAAAAGCCCTCAAGGGCAGCGTGCCGGCCCGCCAGGCCCTGGAAGAGGCCCAGCGCAAGGCCGAAGCGGCACGGTAGCCTTATTTGGCCAGGCGCTCCTCGAGGCCCCGCTCTTCGATGGCCCGGCGGGCCTCCCGGAAGATGTACAGGGCCAACACGGGAAAGGGAATGGGCTGCTCGAGGGCTTCCTGCACGGTAAAATAGCGCGCAGGGTCCAAAGCGCGTACCCGGGGGGCCAGCTCGAGCCACAGCCGCAGAAGTTCTTCGCGGTTGTGCGGGGGGTTTTCCTCGAAACGTTTGAGGGGGTCGGTGGGAGCTTGCATTTTCAACAGATAGGCCTGAGCGCGCCGCTTCACGCTCTAAAGCCTAGCCCCCTTCTGGTTTTTCAACCGTATTCCAGATTAAGCACCGACCAACCGTTTGGTTTTCAGGATGAGGGGCAGCTCGCTTTCCAGGGTGCGCTCGCTTAGGGCAAACACCTGGCGGATGGGGGTAGGGTCGGCGGTGTTGCCCATCTTGAGCTGTAGGTACTGGTCGCGGGTGAGGGGGCTGAAGGGTAGGGGAGAGATCAGAGGCACCACCCAGTCCATCAGGGCTAGGGGGATGGACCATAGCGGCTTGCCAGAGCCTAAGGCATCGCGCACCAGCAGGATCAGCTCGCGGAAGGTGTACTCTTTGGGCCCTACCAGGTTGTAGCGCTGGTGGAGGGTGGCTGGGTTGTGCAGGGCCTGCTCGAAGGCCCGGGCTACGTCGCCCACCCAGATGGGACGGAAAGCGAAAGACCCATCCCCAATGAGGGGGATGAAGGGCATAGGGGCGGTGACCAGGCCCTTGAGGATGCCTCCGAAGAACTCGTCCCCAGGCCCGAAGATCAGGCTGGGGCGCAGGATGATCCAGTCCAGCCCAGAGGCCTCAACCAAAGCCTCGCCCTCAGCCTTGGTCTGGTAATAGCGGCTGCCGGTGCCGAAGGCCGCTCCCAGGGCCGACATATGTAGGTAGCGGCGGATACCCGCCTCCTGAGCGGCGGCCAGGCTGTGGCGCACCCCTTCCACGTGGGCCTGCTGGAAGGTCTGCCCTTTTTTTTCGCGGATGATGCCGACCAGATAGACCAAAGCCTCCTGCCCCTGGGCGGCCTCTAGCAGGCCCTCTCCGGTGGCCGCGTTGGCCCGCAGGTAACGCACCTCGGCCAAAGGCCCCTGGCCCCGCCTCGAGGCCACGCTCACCTGGTGACCCTGGGCCAAAAGATGCTGGGCCAGGTGGGTGCCCACGTAGCCGCTACCGCCAATGAGGAGGACTTTCATGGGTTATACCGCCTGCAGCAGCCGGCTCTCGGCCTCGAGCTCCAGGGCTTTGCGGTCTACCAGGTAGATTTTGCGGTAGCCGGTGTCCAGAAGCCCCTCGTGCCGGAGGTCGGAGAGTAGCTTGCTGACCGATTCGCGTGTAGAAGCGGTGGCATCAGCGATTTCCTCGTGGCTGGCGGTCACATAGACCCCCCGTTCGTCCTGGCCTTTGGCCGCGGTGGCGGCCAGATAGAGCAGGTAGCGGCAGATGCGGCTGCGCAGCTCGCCCCACTGCAGGTGGGTCTCGTAGGCCTGTACCTGCACCATCTGGCTGGCCAGGCTGCCGGCTAGGGCCCGCATCTCGTCGTGGGTGAGGGCTTTAGGGTCCAGCGCAAAGGCGGCGGCCTCGGTCAGGGCCTCGGCGGTGTACTTGTACTGCCGCTCGGTAAGGGCCTCCTCGCCAAAGTAGTCGCCGGGCAAAACGTGGCGCAGGGTGAGCTGCCGGCCATCGGGCAGGATTTCCACGATCCGCACCAGGCCCCGCTCGAGGCGATAGATGGCTTCGGCGTGGTCGCCGGCCCTGTAAACCACTTCTTTCCTACGCACCTTTTTCATGCTGCCTCCTTGGACAAAGCGCTCAGACGTCCTTTTGCCGTGTGGATGCCTACCATAAACCCGCCTCCTTTAGGGCTACCGAGAGGGATTCGGCTAACTCGCGCGGGTCGTTGCCTAGGTAGCGGGCCCCCAGTCGCTCGACGAGTTGTGGGTTGTGCGCTGCCGCCCGCCCCCCCACCACCACCAAAGGGGCCAGGTGCCGCAGGGCCTGGTGGGGCAAAGACTCCAGGGAGATGGGTTGCGAGGCCGAAAGCACGATAGCCCTGGCTCCGGTGCGTTCGGCAAACGACTGCAGGTCGGCCAGGGGGGTGTTGGGCCCTAGGTAGTGCACGGTGTAGCCAGCCCGTCGCAGGAACAAAGCTGTGATCAGGCTGCCGATCTCGTGCTGCTCACCGGGCAGGGTGGAGACCACCACCACCGGCCCCAACGCCCCGCCCATCAGGCTCAATAGCCCCTGCAAAGCTCCCCGCAGGTAGGTGCTGGCCAGGTGTTCCTGGGCGGTGCTGACCCGGCCTAAGTGCCAGCCGTCCCCGATCCGGCGCAGGCAGGGGGCCATGACCTCCAGAACCACGGTTTCTAAAGGGTGCAGCCGGTAGGCTTCGGAGAGCACCCGGTCGGCGGCCTCGGTATCGGCCCGCAGCAAGGCCTCTTCCAGCGCCCGCGAGAGGGCCTCGGGGGGGCGTGGTCCTTCCTGGGTCAGGCCCTCGAGGTAGCGCTTGACCGCTTGGGCTGGGGTGATGCCTTGGGCGATCCACTGCTTAATCTGGCGCAGGGCCTCGAGGTCGGTTTGGCTGTACAACCGGTGTCCACCTGGCGAGCGCTCGGGCCGGGGGAAGCCGTAGCGCCGTTCCCACTGGCGCAGCAGGGCCGAGGACAGGCCGGTGCGTTCCTCGACCTCGGCGATGGTGTAGACCCCCATATCGCTGCGCATCTTGAACGGTAGTGTAGTATGATTGTATAACTTTTGTCAAGTCTTTTGGAAGGCTTTGTACAAGTTTAGGAATCGCTCTAAATGAAAGCTCCCTTGTTCCCCGACCAACGCGTGAAGAAGCCCCTCACCTTGGCGCTTTGGATCAACCTGTTTCCCTTTACCGCCTGGGGCTACGAACTCTGGCGCTTTAGGGCCCTGAGCTGGCTCTCGGGCCGGCCCTTTCCCCTATCGGAGGAGTTAGCCCGGATGGTACAGGCCATGGAGCCGGTGGCAGAGAGGGACTTTCTGGATCTGGGCACCTCCACCGGGCTTTACGCCCGGGCCTTGCTAGGGGCTGGGGCGGCGCGAGTCTGGGCCCTTGACCTTTCCCCGGCCATGCTGCGGGTGGCCTGGCGCAAGGCCCAGGGCCACCCCGGGTTTTTTCCCTTGCTGGCTCGAGCGGAGGCTATACCGCTGGCTTCGGCCTCGGTGGATGGGGTAGTGGTAGGGGGAAGCTGGAACGAGTTTCCCCAACCCCAAGCGGTGGTCAGGGAGATGCACCGGGTGCTAAGGCCAGGGGGACGGCTTTGGATCATGTTCAGCCATCGCTCGGCCAGTCCGGTGCAACAGGTTTTGGCCTGGAGCGGCCTTCGCTTTCCCACCCTCGAGGAATTGCTGGAATCCCTGTCGAAAAGTGGCTTCACCGTGCGCGGCTGGCGGGAGGGAACGGTAGGATTTGTAACAGGGACAAAAGTCGCATCCGGGGTATAAAGGCATCCTAAGCCCATCCGAAGCGTAAGGAGACCGGTATGGAACCCAATTGGCAAGCAATATCGGCTATTATCCGCCGTCACTCCGCCACCTTTTATTATGGCAGCCTGCTCTTCCAGGGTGAGGCCCGCAAGGGGGCCTGGGCGGTGTATGCGGCTTGCCGCACGGGCGACAATGCGGTGGACGAGTCGGCCCACCCCCAGGCCGACCTCGAGGCGTGGTGGGCCGGCATCGAGCGGGCCTATGGCGGCGCCCCCAAAAAGGACTGGGAACTGGCCCTGGCCTGGGCCCTGGAGCGTTGGGCGATTCCCCACCAAGCGTTTGCCGACATGTACCAGGGCTTCCTTACCGATTTGGGCCCGGTGCGCTTAGAGCGCATGGAGGAGCTGTACACCTACTGCTACCGGGTGGCGGGCACGGTAGGGTTGATGATTGCCCCCATCGGCGGGGCGGGCCCGCAGGGTCTTGGGGCGGCCATCAAGCTGGGCCAGGCCATGCAGCTGACCAATTGCCTACGCGATGTAGGCGAGGATCTGGCTTTAGGCCGAGTGTATCTGCCTGCCGAACGGATGCGCTGGTATGGGGTGCGCCTAGAGGATCTACAGGCGGGCCGCATCACTTCCGGCTATGTGGCCCTGATGCGCGAGCTAGCCGCAGAGGCCCGCCGGCTCTACCGCGAGGGGCTTTCTGGCCTAAGGTACCTCAGAACGGGGCGGGGGGCGGTGGCCTTGGCCGCTTTGCAGTACCAGGGGATTTTGGACAAACTCGAGCTAAACGGCTGGGATAACCTCTCGCGCCGGGCCGCGCTCTCGGGCCTCGAGCGGGTCATGCTCCTGCCCAGGGCCCTTTGGCTGCGAGGGGCCTAGCCTAAAAGCGGTACAAAGCCGGATTCGCGGAAGGGGCCAACAAGAAAAGGCCATAACCCGTATGATGCTCCCGTATGCCGGATTTCGATGTGGTGGTGGTGGGGGCAGGGCACAACGCCCTGGTGACGGCGGCCTACCTGGCCCAGGCGGGCTACCGGGTGGGGGTGTTTGAGCGGCGCAGAGTGCCGGGTGGGGCGGTCTCGACGATTGATTATGAAGGGTACCGCTTCGACCTAGGGGGCAGTGCCCACATTCTGATTCGCTTGACCCCCATTCCCGAGGAGCTAAAGCTATACGAACACGGCCTAGAGTACATCGAACTCGACCCGCTTTTCCACGCCTCCAATGGCCAGGAAAGCTGGTTTGTCTGGCGCGATCCCGAGCGCACAGCGGCAGAGCTGGAGGCGCGCTACCCCGGGCAGGGGGCAGCCTACCGCCGCTTCATGGCCGACTGGTTGCCCTTTGCCCAGGCGGTCAAAGAGGCTTTTCTCAGCTCTCCTAGCCCCCTGAACCTGGGGAAGAAGCTCATCTGGGGGGCGGGCTTTGGGCGTGAGTGGCAGAAGCGGCTACCCCAGATTCTGCGCCCCTACGGCGATGTGGCCAAAGAGTATTTCAGTGAGGAACGGGTGCGGGCCCCTTTGATCTGGATGGCGGCGCAGTCTGGGCCGCCCCCTTCCGATCCGCTTTCTTCCCCCTTTTTGCTCTGGCACCCGCTCTACCACGTGGGCGGGGTAGCCCGGCCCCGGGGGGGCTCGGGAGGGCTTTCGCTGGCCTTGGTACGGGCCATTGAGGCCGCCGGGGGGAAGGTGCACTTGGAAAGCCCGGTCTCGGAGATTGTGCTGGTAAACAGCAAAGCAGTGGGCCTTCGCCTTATGGACGGGCAGGAGGTGAGTGCCCGGGCGGTGGTCTCGGGGGCCCATATCCTAAAGACCTTGGGGATGCTGCCTGCCGACAAAAGGCCCCAGGGGGCCAAGGGTCTGCGTGTGGGGAATGGCTTTGGTCTGGTTCTGCGCCTAGGCCTTTCGGAAAAGCTCTGTTACCAGAGCTACCCTGGCGACGAGGCCCGCATTGGTCTGGGGCTTCTCATCACCGGTGAGCTGCAGCTAAACCGGGCCTATGGCGACTACCTGGCCGGTGAGCCTACCCGCGACCCGCCCCTGATTGCTATGAGCTTTACTGCGGTGGACGAGACCCTGGCCCCTCCTGGAGGCGAGACCCTGTGGCTGTGGGCCCAGTACTACCCCTACCGGCTGGCCTCGGGCACCTGGGAAGCCCGGGCCGCGGAGGCCAAAGAGGGGGTGCTTCGCAGCTTCGAGCGTTTTGACCCTGATATTCGCAGCAAAATTGTGACTGAGCTGGTGCAGACTCCGCTTTGGCTGGAGCAGGAGTTCGCCATGCCCATGGGGAATGTGATGCACCTGGAGATGACTCCCGACCAGATGTTCCTCTTCCGCCCCTGGCTGGGCGCCCACGCCTACAGGTTCCCCGGGGTGAAGGGGCTTTACCTGACCGGGGCCAGCACCCACCCGGGCGGGGGCATCATGGGGGCCAGCGGGCGCAATGCGGCCCGGACGCTGCTCAAGGATTTGAGCCGGAAGCAGCTCTAGGGCTCGGCCTCGAGGCCCACGCTCTGGTACAGCGCCGCCACCTCCTGGGGCAGGAGAGGGCGGCAGGCCCCAGGCGGCAGGTCGGGGGGTAGCTCGAGGGGCCCGAAGGACACGCGCCGCAGGTAGCGCACCTGGTTGCCCCGGGCAGCGAACATGCGCTTGATCTGGTGGAAGCGGCCTTCGCGGAGGATGAGTTCTACCCTTTGCGCATCCGGGCCGATGCATAGCTCGGCGGGGTGGAGCGGCTTCCCATCGAGTTCTAGGCTGCCCGAGGCGAAGGCTATGGCGTCGGCTGGGGTGGCTGGGGCGGCCAGCTCCACGTAGTAGCGCTTGGCTACCTTCCAGCGGGGGTGGGTCAGGCGGTGGAGTAGCTCGCCGTCGGTGGTGAGGAGGAGTAAGCCTTCGGCATCTTTGTCCAGGCGGCCTACCGGCATCCAGTCGGGCCGTTGCCACTGGGGGGGCAGCAGGGCGGTGACGGGTAGGCCGCTGGGGTCCTGGGTCGAGGTGAGGTAGCCGGCGGGCTTGTGCAGCAACAGGTAGAAGTGGCGCTGGTAGGCCAGTGGGGTGCCGTCTACCTCGAGGTGGACCTGGCGGGGGTCGAGCTTGAAGGCTGGGTCGGTGACCACCTGGCCGTCTACCCGAATCCGGCCTGCCTTGGCCAGCCGGTGAATTGCCTTGCGGCTGCCCACCCCCAGATGCCCCAGCACTTTGTCTAAGCGTTCCTTGGCCATAGCGTTACGGCTGGCGGTTGAGGAGCCAGTAGCCCAGTCCGAGCAGCAAAAGCCACAGCCACCAGCGCCTAAGCCATCCGCGCCGCTCGGGCAGGGGCGGGGATGCAGCCGAAGCCGGCCCTATGGGGCGGGGGGGACGGGCAGGGGGGCGCATCTGTAGGCGTTGCGCCTGCTTGATGTGATGCACCGCTTTGTCGATCTGCCCTTTTTTGCGGTAGGCCGCGCCTAGGTTGTGGTGGGCCAGGGCGTACTCGGGGTTTTGCTTGAGCACCTCCTGGTAGAGGCGGATGGCCTCGTCGGTCTGGCCGGCCTCGAGGGCCAGGTTGGCCAGATTGGTCTTGGCCCGGTAGTGGCCAGGGTCTAGCTGCAAAGCCGCCGCGAAGGCCTGTTGGGCCCCGGCCCGGTCGCCCTGGCGAATCCGCAGCACCCCTAGGGCAGTCCAGGCCTCGGCGCCCAGGTGAGGGTCCTCGAGGAAGCCGGAAAGAGCCGCTTCATCCTCTTTTTCCAGGGCCTCGAGGGCGGCCTGGGCGTGGGCAATATCTAGGTATTCGGCGATTAGATCGCCATCCTGTTGCAAAACGCGCCGGGCCTTTTCGTACTCCTTCAGGCGCAGCCAGTCGCGCAGCTCGAGCAAGACCGCCAGCGCATCGGCGTTTCCCGTTTCACCAGCCCACAAGCGCTTGCGCGCCTCGTCGTAGCGGCCTTGACGGATAAGGGCATCCAGGTCTTCCACTGGGCCTAGTCTACCCTAGCGAGGGGGGAACTAGCGCCGTTCGTAGGACATAATCTTGAAAGAGGCCACGATGGTATCGCGGGGAATTCGCGCCGCTATCGGGATGTTGCCCATGGTCGGAATATAGGTCACTTCAGCCCGCTGGCCCGCGTTGCACTGGTTGTTGTTGCCTGCGCCGGTCGTGCAGAACTCGTTGGCTACCACCGAGCCCAGGGTGCGCTGATCGCGCCGGGTGCGGAAGCGGTTCCCCGCGTAGAAAACCCCCATGGCGTTGTCGGTAAGCTGCTCGATGTTGTTCTGGGCCAGCAGGCCCAGCACCTGGTTGGGGAAGGTGGCCGAGCTGGCATCGGGCAGCAGGTCGCCGTTCAGGGTAATGCTGCCGCCCTCCACAAAGATCGAGGCGTTGCGTTTGGAAGGGTCGGTGAAATCGAAGGCTTGGTAGTTAACGGCCCTTTCAAAGATGACATCGAGGCCACTGACGTGCAGTGTGCCGTAAATTTCCAGAGTACCC
>FWPU01000476.1_pt1 | contig 128860 bp, 109 predicted proteins | sample 2228361 | NCBI WGS metagenome assembly FWPU01 (sample SAMEA103939777, study PRJEB20133) | metagenome | reverse complement strand
TCCGGACCAGAACGTGCGCTATCATGCCGTGGAAGCCTTGGGAAAGATTCGAGCGGAAGCGGCTGTGGAACGACTTTGTGCCCTGGTGGCGACCCGGGACTTCTTTTTGGCCTTTCCGGCTTTGGAAGCCTTGAAGCACATCGGGGATCCAAGGGCTGTGGAAACCTTAAAGGATGCCGTACACGATCCGCTTTTGGGCGAAGCGGCTGTGGAGGCTCTTGGGTTCTTTCCCGATGCGGCCACCGCGGACCTTCTTGCCGAACTTCTGAACGATCCTGATGTGCCTGCAACGGCCACGGCCCGCGCTTTATTGACTTGTGCTCGACGATTGACGGAGTTGTACGGGGATGACACGGCCGTGGTGGAACGGGTTCTGGAAAAGAGCACTCTGGAAGGTTCCCGCCGCCTTGTTCAAGCGCTCCAGAAGGCTGCTCCGGAAGAACAACCCGTTCTTCTGAAGGTCCTGGGCTGGATGGAACAAGGCGGGCTTTCCCGAGTCCTCTTGCCGTTTCTGTCGGATCCGACACTGCGGCGGTTTGTTTTGGAGGTCATGGTTCGGCAGGGAGCGGATTCGGTTCCGGCGCTTCTTGAGTCTCTCTCTTCCAATGACATGGACGTTGTTCGGGATGTGGTCTCGACCCTTGGTCGTATCGGGGATGCTCGGGCTGTTCCGGCTCTGATTGCTCTATTGCAAAGTGAAAGAGGGCTGAGTGTTGTGGTGGCGGGTGCCCTGTCGAAAATTGGGGATCTCAGAGCCTTTGAACCGCTGCTTCAGTGTTTGAGCCACGAAGAGGCCGCTATACGGCAGGCGGCTGTGGCGGCTCTCCATTCTCTGGGTCATCCCGATCTGGAACAACGTGTACGGGATCTTCTCATTGCTTCCAACCCTAGAGTGCGCGAATCGGCTTGCCGTATTGCCGGTTATTTTGGATATCCCTCGTGTGTGGAGAGACTCTTTCGCTGTTGTCGGGATCCTCAGGAAGCCGTCCGGATTGCCGCTTTGGAGCATGTGGGCTATGTGGAGGATCCCCGGGTTCCGCTGGTTTTAGAAGCTGCGCTTCAAGACCCTTCTCCCTTGGCTCGGACCGCTGCCGCCCGATCTTTGAGCTATGTGGATTCTAGGGATGCAGAGCGACTGACGCCATCTTTCCTTGAAGATCCTGACCCGTGGGTACGCTATTATGCCGTCAAGGCTGCGGAAATACAGCGCTGCGCAAGCCTTTACGAAAAGGTTCGCCGACTGCTTCATGAAGATTCCACACCCTTCGTGCGGGTGATGGCCGCCGAAGCCCTGGGCACTTTGGGTGGGGTGCGAGCTGTGCCCGATCTTACCCAGGTGGCGGCTTGCGGGGATCGGGATATGGTCAGGGGGGCCATCGCAGGTTTGGGAGCCGTTGGCCATCCTGAAGCGTTGCCCCCCATCTTCGCTGCCCTTCGTGCCTCCGATCCCATGATTCGAAGGCAAGCGGCGGAATCGGCGGCCGTCATCGGGGGCGCTCAGGTGGCCGTGCGACTCCAATGGCTGGCCGCTGCCGACAGGGACCGGTCTGTGGCCCGCTATGCCATGGAACTCCTGGGGCGCATGGGGACCCAAGAGTCCGTGTCGGCCTTGGTGGAACTCACCATGGACTTGCGGTGCCGTGAAGAGGCCATGAGGGTCTTGACGACGCTTCGGCCCGAACATGTCCCCTTCTTGGAATCTGGCCTGAACCATGCGCATCCGAGGATTCGTGCGTCTTTGGTGACGGTTTTGGCCCGAATGAAACACCCCGCGGCCACGCGTAGCCTGCTCCGGGCTTTGGAAGATCCCGACGACTCGGTCCGTCTTCATGCCGTGCAGGCCCTCACGCACCTGAACTATCGAGCGGCTCTGCCCATGCTGCAGCACATGGCGCAAAAGGATCCCAGCCCCTCCGTACGCCATTTGGCAGCTCGCTTGGTGGGCAGAAGTTGATGCCTGAAGGAAACCCGCCCAGCGCATGAGGTTTTCTATGGTTTTTGTGGATCGACCCTCCCTGGCGGAAACGACCTTTGTCATCCTGAGGGATCTCCTGCACGAACGCTTGGGCCTTTATTATGCCGACGACCGGCGGGAACTGCTGGAGGATAAGCTGGCCGATGTCATGGTCGAACGTAACATTCGCTCCTTCATGGATCTTTACTATGCACTGAAATATGAAAACGATGCTCGGGGAATGTGGAACGCCGTCACAGAAGCCTTGACGGTCAAGGAGACCTATTTTTGGCGGGAAATGGACGCCGTGTGGGCCTTGGTGCGACATATTTTGCCGGAACATCATGCCAGCTATGGAGCCATGCCGCTGCGCATTTGGAGCGCCGCGTGCGCTACTGGGGAAGAGCCTTTAACCTTGGCCATGGCCATCAAGGAAGAGGGCTGGTGGGATCGAATCCCCTGGAGCATCATGGCGACGGATGTCAGTCAAGAAGCCTTGACTGTGGCGAAAAAGGGCCTTTAAGGCTCCCGTTCTTTTCGTGCTCTGCCGCTGGAACTGCGCGACCGCTACTTCGATTCCGTGGGGGACCGCTGGCAAGTGCGCCGAGAACTTTTGGACAGGATCCATTACGGAATGATCAATCTGGCGGATACAAACGCGGTGCAGCGCATGCACGGGGTCCACGTGATCTATTGTCGAAATGTTTTCATCTACTTTTCAGACGAGGTCATTGAACGGACGGCGCATGCTTTTTACGATGTCCTGAGCCGCCCGGGTTATTTGTTTTTAGGGGCAGCGGAATCCCTGCTTCGCATAACCACGCCATTTACACTTCAAACTGTGGGCAAGGCTTTTGTCTACGTCAAGAATTGATACCTCTTGTGAGAAGGAGGGGGACGGAGGATGGACCGTCCAATTCGTGTCTTGGTGGTGGACGATTCGGCTTATGTGCGCAAGGTCCTCAAGCGCATGCTGGAATCGGATCCGGAAATCACGGTGGTGGGGACGGCTCGGGACGGCCAGGAAGCCTTGGATCTTATGGACGAGCTGCACCCGGACGTGGTGACCTTGGATCTCATGATGCCGCGCAAGAATGGGGTGGAATTCTTACGCGAACAGATGGCCAAGCAACCGGTGCCGGTCGTGGTGGTAAGCATTGCCAGTGAAAGCGGCCAAATGGCCTTGGAGGCCATGGAAGCGGGTGCGGTGGATTTTGTCCAAAAGCCCACTGCCCTTGCCTTGGAAAAGATCTACGACATCCAACAGGACGTTGTGCAAAAAGTTAAAGGGGCTACGGGTGCGCATCTTCCGGCCTTGTTGCGTTTGAGCGGGCCCGCGCCTCGAGTTCCCGAGGCAAGGCCCACGCCGACCAAGGACAGGGTGGACCTTGTGGCCATCGGCGTTTCGACAGGAGGTCCCCAAGCTCTAAGGCACGTGCTCACGCAATTGCCCGCCGACTTTCCCGTACCTATTGCGGTCGTGCTTCATATGCCCGTAGGCTACACCAAGCTCTACGCCGACAATCTCAACACCGTAACCGCTCTCAAAGTTTTGGAAGCCGCCGAAGGGGATGTGCTTCAGCCCGGTACGGTGTATATTGCTCCGGCCGGACGCCACATGATTCTCGAGCGTGGCCAAGATAATTCGGTACGCATCCATTTGGATATTCGACCCCTTGACACACTCCATCGGCCTTCCGTGGATGTGCTTTTCCAGTCGGCTGCCGAGGTGTTCGGTTCCCGCGTGCTTGCTGTGGTCATGACCGGCATGGGCAGCGATGGTCTGGAAGGAGCGGCTTGGGTTAAGGCCAAAGGAGGCTATGTTTTTACGGAATCGGAAGAAAGCTGCGTCATTTACGGCATGCCTCGATGTGTGATGGAGGCGGGCCTAAGCGATCGGCAGGTTCCTTTGGAACGGCTGGCGGCGGCTTTGATGGAGGTGGTCTGATGAGAAAGATTCTCATTGTGGACGATTCGTCCCTTTCCCGAAGGACACTGAAAAGATTGTTGGAAGAGGCGGGACATGAAGTGGTGGAAGCCGCCGACGGACTGGCTGGTTTGGAAAGTTACTTCATTCATCGGCCCGACTTGGTCATCTTGGATCTCATCATGTCGGGCATGTCAGGCACCGACATGCTTTTGCAACTTAAACAAATGGATCCAAATGCCAAGGTTGTGGTGGTCAGTGCCGATATTCAGGAAAGCACACGGCGCATTGTGATGGAGGCAGGTGCCCGAGGATTTCTCTCGAAACCCGTGGATGCCCAGGAAATCTTAAAGATTTTGGATTATGCCCTTCAAAGTTGAAAAAGGCGGGTGCACCAAGACACAAGGGAAACACGAGAGAGAAAGGGATGCCGATGATCCTTTCCGATGACCATCGAGATGCCCTGGTGGAGCTTATCAACATAGGGTTCGGCAAAGCGGCTGATTCTTTGTCCAGGCTCGTCAGGCATCGTGTGTTATTGAGGGTCCCCGAAGTCTATGTGGAACCTGTGACCAGACTCACCGACATTCTTGGGGAGCGCTTGGACGGAGATGTGGCCACCGTTCACCAGATATTTTCCGGCATGATTTCGGGAAACGCCATGCTTCTGCTGGATTATTCCGGCGCTGTAGTCTTGTCCGAGCTTTTAGCCGAAGACCGAGTGCCCTTGCCTCGGTTAGATGAGTCCGACCGAGAGGTGCTCACCGAGGTGGGCAATATTGTTCTGAACGCCTGCTTGGGAACCTTCAGCAACATTTTAAAAGTGCATGTGTCTTTTTCGGTCCCTAGGTTGGCTTTGCACAGTCTGGATGACATGCTGCGCAGTCTTGTGGTCAACGCCAGCGCCATTCAACATGCCCTGGTGGTGGTCACCACATTTCGCATCAAGGATAAGGACGTGGAAGGCTACCTCATGCTCATCATGGGCGTGACGTCCATGGAAAGGCTTTTGGATGTTCTGGATCGTTGGATGCTAATCCGCTGAGAGCCAAAGCCAAAAAATCATTAAAGAGCAAAGAACCGTCTGCCGAAAAAGAAAGATGGCTTGCGAAGGGCGGGTCACCTTAAGCAAAGGGGTGAGTTGCACTGCCATTCGTTGGAGACGCCTAGCCCTATATCTTTAGAGCAAAGGAAAGGACCGGTTTGCCCATGAGTTGGCGTCAAGCGCTCCTCGACTGGATGATGATCAATGCGGACCTTGGGGTAGTGGTGACCGACGAACATCTGCAGATCACAGCCTGGAACCGGTGGATGGAAGAAAAGAGCAGTCTCAAGGCGGAAGAGGTCTTGGGGCGCTCTGTTCTGGAATTGGTGGGAACCCCCTGTGCGGAATGGGCTCAGGAAACCTATGCCGAGGCGCTCAAAGGAAAACTCAGCGTGCTCTCCCATCGCTTTCATGAGTATCTGTTTCCCATGAAGCGGCGTGTCGAGTCCACCGATATGTGGATGCTTCAAAATGTCACTATCAGCCCTCTCCAGGGCATAGACCAAATTCTGGGCACCTTGACGGTGGTGGAAGATGTCACCGATCGTGTGCTTCGCGAGCGCGAAATGTCGCGGCAGCTGCGCTTTCAAGATATGGTGACTCGTATCGATCGAGCCATCCTTTCTCAAGATTTTTTGGTGGCTCTGCAGACCTTGACCGATGAGTTGCGCCGATTTTTGGAATGTTCCCGCGTGGGAATTTTTTTAAAGGAAGGGGATAAATCGATTCCGGTGGCCTGGTCCTCGAAGGATCATGATTTCCAGACTTCGTTGGATGCCTTGGGCGATTTGTCCGAAACCGCTGCTCTAAAGTCCTCCAACGTTATAGCCGTGCCCATTACGAGTATCAAGGGCGTCCTGGGCGCTCTCGTTGCGGAAACGGCTCCGCCTGGCTTTTTTGATGCCCAAAGTCTTCGTGTCTGCGAAGCTTTGGCCGAACAGATCAACTTGGCCCTGGAAAGGGAAAAGCTACGGCAACGTTTGGTGGATTCCGAGGAACGCTACCGAACACTGACCGAGCATGCCGCTGTTGGGGTCGCCGTCATCAAGGAGCGGCGATTTCTTTTTGCAAACAACACGTTGGCGACCATCTTGGGGGTGACGGTCGAAGCCCTTCAAGAGCGGCACACAGTGGACGATTTTTTGGCTCAAGAGGACCGCGATCGTGTGGATGATCTCATACGATCCCTTCGCACCGGGTCTATACGCGAAGCCGATTTCGTGGTGCAGGTTCGACGCGGTGACGGCCAAGAACGTTATCTTAAGGTCTTAGCTCGATGGGTTCCTTTTGGCGTGGAAAAAGCGCTTTTGGGTGTTTGCGTGGACGTGACGGCGACACATCTAAAAGATCTGGAAATGGCTCGATTGTCCACGGCTATTGAACAGCTTGGCGAAGGGGTCATGATTGCCGACGCCGGATGGCGCATTCAGTACGTGAATCCAGCTTTTGAAGCCATCACCGGCTTTCGTCGGGAGGAGCTTCTGGGCAGACATGCAAAAATCCTTCAAGTGAATGAACTGGGCACGGTTTTTTTCAAGAATCTTACCCGAACCGTCTCTAGAGGGGACATCTGGAAAGGCAGCTTTACTTCACAACGCCCGAACGGTCAGAAGTACGAAGTGGAATGCGTCATTTCGCCTCTTATGGATGCGGAAGGGCAGGCGACAAGCTTTGTGTGCGTGGAACGGGACATCACGCAGCAGCGGCTCCTGGAAAAGGAAATGCGCACCAATCAAAAGATGCAGGCCCTGGGCACTTTGGCAGGAGGCATCGCCCACGACTTCAATAATATCCTGGCCATCATTGTGGGTTACGCAGAAATTCTCCGCATGCGAAGCAAGAACCTGACCCCGGAAATGGGGGATGCCATTGAGCGGATTGCCGATGCCGTGCGCCGGGCGAAAGACCTCATTCAGCAGATTCTCACCTTTGCCCGACAAAAGGAACAGGAACTCAAGCCCCTTAACGCCCGCTATGTGGTCAAAGAAGCCATCAAGATGCTTCACTCGGTGCTTCCCAGCACCATCGCCATAAAGGAAAGCTATGAGCTCTTTAGTCCCAACGACGACCGCATCGAAGGAGATCCCACACAGATTCATCAAATCATGATCAACCTGGCCTCCAATGCGGCCTACGCCATGCGGGAAACAGGGGGCGAATTGAAGGTGAGCATGAAAGCGCTGGATGTGGATGAGGAAACAGCTCAAAAAGTTCGCAATCTCAAGACGGGGCGCTATCTGTGCCTTACCGTTTCCGACACGGGCCATGGCATGACATCGGAGGTGCTGGAGCGCATTTTCGAGCCGTATTTCACGACAAAGCCGCAAGGGGAAGGCACAGGTCTGGGATTGGCCACCGTGCATGGGATCGTGGAAGGGCATCGCGGTGCCATCGAAGTGGAAAGCCAGATAGGTCAAGGCACTACATTTCGAATCTACTTCCCCATCACGGAAAGAAGTCAAGATACCATCTTGGCGCCTCGAAAACCCGAAGAACTTCCAAGGGGTACCGGCCGCGTGCTGCTCGTGGATGATGAAGTTCACGTGGTCAGGGTGGCCACAGTTTTGATGCAGTCGCTAGGTTATGAAGTCACCGGAACGTCCAGCAGCACGGAAGCGCTTGAACTTTTTCGGCAAAATCCGGATCGGTTTGACGTGGTTTTTACGGATCAAACCATGCCTCAGATGACGGGTTTGAAGCTGGCAGCGGCGGTGAAAGCCGTTCGACCGGACATTCCCGTGGTTTTGGCGACGGGCCATAGCGACCTTGTCACACCGGCAACCCTCAGGGAGGCCGGCGTGGACCACCTCGTTTTCAAACCCTATGATACCCATGAAGTGGGCCTCGCGCTTCGTACTGTGCTCAAAAAACGAGATAAGGCGTAACAAGATTGGGCAACCGCGATTTCTTGGATACAGATGGGAATCGGCCTTCGTGCCGCACTTGGGGCGTGAGCCGCGATACTCTTCTAGACTAGTTTCGAATCGCGACCAAGAGAAAACAAGTGATGAGGCTCACCTTCAACCGATGTTCGAGCTGATAGCCTCTACGGAGAACCCGAAACTCCGTAGAGGCTTTTTCTTTCGGGGGCATACCCTTGCGAGGTGGGAGAAGCCGACATGGCCTATGGCAGCATTCTGTATGAAAACGAGGACTACCGGTTCCAAGAGACTCAACCGGATTTCTTTTCCGATTTGAACTTGGACCAGATTGTCGAAGCCATGACGGAGTCCAGGCAGGAATACGACTTGAAACCCTTTTTTTGGACTTCTGTGCGCGATGTTGAAACCGTTCATTATTGGCAGGAAGTGATGCGGGATTTGAAAAAGGAGAAGGCGAGACACGGAGTCGAGGGGTTTTCGGAAAAGATGGGACTCGTTCACCGCTATCTGGAAATGGCGGACAGACTGGACAATGGGCTCTTCAGAAAGGGATGGGTCCCGGAAGCCGCCTTGGTTTACTGAGACGCCGTAACGCTTTTGGCCGACCATTTTGCGGAATCCTTGATCCACCTCTCACCCGCTCAGCCCCTGGAAACCCTGTTGCCGTGGGAAAGAGAGAGCGCCAAAGCGTGGTGACTGCAAGAGCGTTTTCCGTAGGAGATTGAGCCATGAGACTCAAGAAAGTGGTCTTGACCCTGACCGAGGAAGAGGCGCAGGAAATCCTGCGGCTTGACTTGGGCGGCGATCCCGGTGAAGCCTTACATTTTGTGCGGTCGGTTTTGGCCAAAAAGGTCCGCGAAAGCCTCAAAACCCATTGAGTGCCTGTTTTCGAGGCCGGTTACGGTCCTGCCCAAAAAGACGCTTTCGCCAAGAGATAATGGTTTGTGCCCATTCGCAATGGGAAAGATTAAGCTTGTCACGCGACATCTGAACTGCAGGCCCAAGCCCGGTTGGTGAACCTGCAACGCTCAAATGGCCGATTAACAGGCCGAGACGGTCTAAGAGCGGGTTCCCGGGTTTTCTGAGGGCATTTTTCAGTATTCACTTTTCATCCATTCAGGGCATAAATAGGTGGACCATAAATGGGGATCTGTTGTTCTAGCTTTTCGAATGAGCGCACGTTAAAAAACATTATGAGGTGGCCCTTGACGCCAATAGTGTAAAGTCGTTGGTTTTAAAAAATATCGATAGCGTGGAGCCTTCAACGACGTGATTCATGGATTTCACGACTGAAACCGGTCGATCTGGGCCTATTTGAGCGAATTTGTGATAAAATGGGTTTGGGTGACAAAGTTTCGAGGAGTTTGCCAGCCTTAGGGAGTGTGGTATTTTAGTCGCGTGTGGTTGAGTGAATGCTCTTTTGGGAGGGCGGGTATCCTGCCCCATGACTTGCGGGCCAGAGTCACGCGCTCCCAGGGAATAAACTGGTTTCAGGCTCAGAGGAGCGCCGTGCCATTTTACCCCCACCTTGGGAATGCCATCGATGCAGCGGCTTTAGTCGTTCTTGAAGAGCCTCCTGGGGAGCTTTGGTGAGAAGGTCTATTATGGGAAGTTACGATGCCGCCGTGAAAGTCATTCTTGCCCATTGCCGACAGGCGGCTCTGGAGTATTTTCTCGGGCTGGATGTGGCGGAGTCTGAGATCCTTGAGCTTCCTCAAGAGACGGCCTCGGTTCGTCGGAGTGACTTTCCCATCCGAGTGCGCACTGCTGACGGAAGAATTTTTCTGGTTTTGCTCGAAGTCCAAAGTCATTGGGAACCTCAAGTTCCGTTGCGCCTTTTGGAATACGATACGCGCTACAGGTTGAAAATGGGTTTGTCGGTTCTTCCCGCCGTTTTGCTTCTTTCTCCTAGCGGGAGTGTGGTGGAAAGCTTCGAGGATGGAGGCATTCGGTACCAATTTCGGGTGATTTCCCTTGCGGCCATGGATGCCCGTGATGTGGTTGCCATGGGGAATCCTTGTCTCATGCCTTTTGTGGGCCTGATGCGTGGAGGGCTTGAGCTTTTTCAAGTGGCGGAAGAGGCCATTTATGGATCCGGGCTGGGCAGAAGCGATAGGGCGGATCTTTTGACCGGTATGGCACTCCTTTCGGGGCTTGTGGATAGGCATCTGCCCCGTAGGTTGCTAGAGCGCAGGAGGGATATCATGAGAGAGTCTTACGCCTATGAGCTGATCAAAAAGGAGGGCTACGAAGAAGGGGTCCTCTCGGGAATTCAACAAGGGATTCAACAGGGGATTCAAGAAGGGATTCAGCAGGGAGCCGTGCAGGCGACTCGGGAGCTCATTCTAGAAACCCTTGAGGCACGATTTGAGGATGTTCCTGGTGATCTCCTTCATGCCCTGTCTAAAATTGAAAACACGGATGCCTTGAAGGTTCTTTTCAGAAGAGCTCTTCGAAGCGAATCCCTGGAAAATTTTAAGAAGGCATTGGAAAAGTTTTTGACATAAACCCTGCCGAAAAGCGTCCAAGAAACTGGGAGCCTGTCCCGGAACCGATTATCCCCCCTCTGAGCGCAGGCGTCCCGCTTGCATCAAAGTCAGGTCAGATGCCCGAGCTTCCAGGATAACAGGGGTTTGGGGCGAAGGACCACGGCGCGTGGTGCCCCTACGTCTTGGGGTGAAGCTTCCTCCGTTGATTTTTGTCTGTTTTGCAAGCCCCGCCATGTCCTTCTGCACTATCGCACAAAATCCCTTGCGGTTTCATGAAAGCTTTTCTGAATAGCCGAAAATGTTTGCAGATTCGGACAATGCCTTCTCCCTTGTCGCATAGCGTTCTTGGGTGTTTGGGAAACCCTTTCCGAAGCTTTCCTTGCAACGGCTTCAGGATTCCGACCTTGCTCGGATAGGTTTTCGGTTTCGGAGGGGAATATGTTATGAGAGGGAGGAAGTGCGGTCGGCGACTGAGGCGGTTCAAGGAAGAAATAGGGTTGGATGAGGTTGTTGTGAGCAACGACGAGATTGTGATCAAGCCTTATCACGTGCTGGTGGTTTTCGGGGATGCTCAATTGCGTCGAACCATCAAGGGAACCCTTCGGCAACTGGGGTATCAACGTGTGCATGCCGTGGAAAACGGCTTTGAAGCGCTCCAATGGTTGGAATCGGGTGAGAAAACCGATGTGGTCATCACCAGCTTGTTCATGACCCGGTTGGATGGCTTTGGACTTTTGGAAAAGATACGTTCGCAGCCGGCTACCAAAAATCTTCCGGTGATTCTGGTGGCGGGGAAAGCCACGGAACAGTTGGTGGCCCAAGCCATAGAAACGGACGCCGACGCCTATCTGCTCATGCCTTTTACACCGGCCGATCTGGACCGGCGCATCGACGAGCTGATGGAGCGACGCACCAAGCCGAGCCTTTATCAGCAACTGCTCCTGTCCGGCCAGGCGACTTTGGAAACATCGCCTCAAGAATCGGTCATGTGGTTTCGAGAAGCCGTCCATGAGAATCCATCAAATCCCATCGGCCATTATTGGCTCGGGCAAGCCTTGGAAAAGGCGGGCTCCTTGATCGAGGCGGAAAAAGCTTATCGTCAAGCCGTGGAACTCAACCCTCTGCACGTCAAGTCCATGGATCGGCTCAGGGACTACTACCGAAAAAGCGGTCGCACCGATGAACTCTACGAGATCTTGGCTCGTCTCTTTCGTGCCCGGCCCGACCGTCGTGATGTGGCCTTGGAACTGGGACCTTTGGCTTTGACCAGAGGGGATGTGGATCGAGGCACGGCCTGTTTTGAACTCCTTGTGGGAAGTGTTCGGCATCAGCCCAAGGCCTTGGCGGCGGTTCTGGCTCGGTTTTATCGATTCAAAGCGCTGCAGGTCGATGTGGCACGTCTTGCCCTGGAAGCTTTTCAGAACGCCGTGGAAAAGGATCCCCAAACCACCTATCTGCTGGCCTATATTCTCACCGCCTGCGGCCATGCCTCGCTGGCTCGCGACGGTTTGGTGAGACTTCTTCGACGTTCCAAGGAACTGGAAAAACCTTTGGTCATCAAAATCCATCTGCTTTTGGCACAAATCTACGAAAAAGTCGGAATCACAAGGCTGGCCGTGGAACATCGTGAAGCGGCCGAATCCCTTGGAGAGTCCTGAAGCAAAAACATGGTCGACTTTGATGCAAGTCAAATCCTTCGCACATGGCTTCTGAGGGCACGAAGGGTTTCCTTGTTCAGGTCTTGGTCTCTATAGACGGCGCGCTCAAAATCTTGAGCAAACCGTAAGGCACGCTCTTGCAGGGCTGGATCTTCAATGGTTTTTGCCGCTTCTTCGACACCCTGCCATGGTCTCAAGGAATACCCATGGTGCTGAAGACGGCGGGCGTATTCTTCACGAAGACTTTGAGCCGGATCCCTTTTCGGTAGTCGCCATAGGACGATAAGAAAGACGAGGACAACCGAAACTCCAAGAAAGGTCAGGGTCCGAGTATCGAAATGGATTTTAGGAAGGCTGATGGGCTTTTCGGAAAGGGATCCCGCCAAGGCTTGAACACGTCGTAAAATAAAGATTTGTTTTTCCAGGTCATAGTCCACGACGGTGCGAAACCAGTAATAATTGAGTGTATCCAGAAAAAGACGCCATCGAGCCAGAAGGGATCTGGTGTAAAGTTGAGCCGGTGTAACGGCGGCGGCCGGTGTGGGGTCCACCCGCATCCAACCCGTTCCTTTCAGGTACACCTCTACCCATACATGGGCGTGTTTTTGCAAGACGAGGTAATACCCGCCGGTTTGATTGTAATACCCGCCTCGGTACCCCCCCACCAATCGAGCGGGTACTCCCGCAAGACGTGCCAGAACAGCCAGGGCGGAAGCAAAGTATTCGCAGTTGCCTCGACGATCCTCAAAAAGGAACGTCTCCAAGTCTGCGGGAAGATTTACCAATGCATACTCAAAGGACGAAGATTGAAGAAAAGCGGTGATGGCCCGGACACGTTCCAAGGGGGATGGGATCGACGACCAGGTTTGTGCCAGACCGGTGAAACGTGGCGAAAGGGACGATGGCACGCTGAGCAATTCCGGTCCTGGAGGTTTTTCTTCCTTGAAAGGGGTGGGGCGACGCGACCAGACCACGTAGCGTGTTTTCTTAAAGATGGGGGCATAGACACGAAAGATGCCGTCTTTTGTGCTCTGCACCGGAATCCGTTCCACCACAATGGGGCGGTCCAATCCAAAAAGCACATTCATGCCGAAAGGTTCCATAAAGATAACCTGTTCCACGTCTTCGGAACGAACCTCTGGAGATACTCCCCCATTGGACGCCGAAGACGGACTCCAACGGACGCCGTCGAAACGGTCAAACACCATCCCTCGCCAGTACAGATCCTTGGGTTCCACAGGGTTCATTTTGGCTCGAAACACCACGGCGGCGTCTTCCTGAATGGAAGTGACATCCCCCAGGCTCACGGTTTCCGAAAACCCTGAACGTCCCATGCCGGCTTTTCCGAAAGCCGACAAAAGGTTCAGGAGAGGAAAATTGGTTCTTGGAAGAATGAGAAACAACAGCAAAGCCACCGGAACAGTCAAGGTCCCGATGGCGAAAGCCGTGCCGGAAAGTTGGGCGCAAGCCCTGATGGGCAGTTGTCCTTGAGGGTTTGAGCCTTCCACGGTGAGCAACAGCAAGGACAGGGTCAGGAGAAGGGCCAGAGGACCAAGAAAGAACAAGAAGGAAATGCTCAGGGAGAGGAGTCCCAAACCCAGCAGAAGGAAAAGGCATAGAAGATAAATCTGCAGGTAGTCGCGACCGAGCTGGGCTTCCAGCAGTTTGATACCCAAAAGTACCAGGACGCCGTCTACGAAAGGCTCCACTAGCAGATCCAGTCGCACTCGAGACAGGGAAAGTATCATGACAGCCAAAGCAAGCCAGTTAAGAAGGTGCCGGGAGATGGGAAAAGGCCTGAAAGAATGACGCACTACGGCAAGGATTCCAAGAAGCGCAAAGGTGGCGTGAGCCCCCGGATGCACAAAGGAAAAGACGGCACTGTAGCTCAAAAGGGCGGACAAATAGGTTACGCACAACAGAGCGGTTCTAGTCTTCACCATAGAGAGCTAAGATCTTCAGAAGTTCTCTCTTGTACGGTAAAGAGGCTTTCGGCTCATACCTTTGACTTCCAAGCACCAAACCGACAGCCTTGCCGCGACGTAAAGCCCAGTTGATGATAAAGGCCGCACAGGATAGACGGGCTTCCAGGTTCTTAAAAGGCAAAAGGGCCGGATCCACCATGAGGGAATCTTCGGCGGCGATGGAAAATTCTTTGGTGAGCCAACGTCCGGTTCGAGCTGAAGATTTCCAGTGAATCTTCTTAAGAGGGTCCCCCGGCTGATATTCTCGAATGCTTCGCAAATCGTGTTCTTCCCCCGTACGGTCTTCAAAAGCCTTGTCGTCTCCGAGCATGGTTCGAGGCGACGGTTTTGAAGGAACCCCGCAAGGCAAAAGCTTGGGAAAGACGACGATCGGCGGAATAGGCTTCAATGGGCGTGATCGCACAAAAAAACCGAACGGAAAAGGGGATGACACCCAGAGGCGAATGGAAGGCGTCATTCCTCGCCGGTCAAAACGCAAAGAAATTGTGCGTGAGGCTTGACCGAGACCGTCCAAGTAAGGGAACAGGACCTGTTCGAGTTCCACGGAGACGGACACCAGAAAGACGGGCAAAAAACGACGCTGGTTTCGTACCTGAACAACCACGGGGGCCGGTGTTTCCGCGTAGATTTCCTCAGGCAACGAAATCTTGACCTCCACGGAGGCCAGGTTGGTTTTTCCAGCGATGCCCGAGATGAGCATGAATCCGAGAAGTGTGGACGTGATGACGTAGATCAGGTTGTTGGCCGTATTGACGGCCGCAAAACCCACAGCGATGGTCAGAAGAATGTAGATCCATCCCGCTTTGGTGATGCGAATTACGCGGGGACGGGAACCTGTTCCAGCATCAATCGGATAATCTCCTTTTTGTCCGCTGAAGAATACTCCTCTCGAAAAAACACCCGGTGAGGGATCACGTAGGGGGCGACCGCCTTGACGTCTTCCGGAATCACGTAATCTCGACCTTCCATAAAGGCATGGGCTCGTGATGTGTACAGCAGAGCCAAGGAGCCTCGCGTGGACAGCCCCGCCGTGAGGTATTCCGAGCGGCGGCTTTCTTCAATAATGCGCATGATATAGTCCAGAAGATTGTCCGAGGTGATCATGCGCTCGCGGATGAATCCTTGAATCATGAGCACGGTTTCCTGGTCCACCACGGGATCCAGGCTGTAGAGCTTTCGTCGTTGACTGCCTCCCCGCAAAATCTCCAATTCTGCTTCCCGACTGGGATAACCGATGCGAATGCGCATCATGAAGCGATCCATCTGAGATTCCGGCAGCGGAAAAGTGCCGAATTGTTCCGCAGGATTTTGGGTGGCGATAACGAAAAAGGGTTTAGGAAGATCCATGGTGCGTCCTTCCAGGGTCACCTGTTTTTCACCCATGGCTTCCAGTAAAGCGCTTTGGGTTTTGGGAGTGGCTCGATTGATTTCATCCACGAGAATGATGTTGTGAAAAATAGGACCCGGATGGAACTCAAAGACCCCCGCCGTCTTGTTGAAAATGGAAAGGCCCGTGATGTCCGTGGGCAAAAGATCACTGGTACACTGAATACGTCCGAAAGAAAGGCCGAGAATCTTGGCCAGACCGATGGCGAGCGTGGTTTTGCCCAAACCGGGAAGATCTTCGATCAAAAGATGGCCGCGAGAAAAGAAACAGATGAAAGCCAACCGCAAGGCCTTTTCTTTGCCGTGCAGATAACGACCAAGGGTTTGCATCGCCTTGGCGATGGCCTCTTGAGCTCGGCCCATGTCCTCATGGCGAAGGGAGACATCTTCACGGCTCGTGGGCAACCCGGGTTGGGGCATGTGACGCACGCTTTGCGGTTTTTTTATGGCTTTTTAGATCAGGCGCACAGGCGGGTCTTCGGCTTGTCGCGCCACAATCTCTCCAATGCGGTAGGCCTTATAGCCCATGCCTGCCAAACGTCCTAAAATGTCTTCCAGATCCGAAGGGTCCACCACCATCACGTAGCCGATACCACAGTTGAACACCCGGTACATTTCTTCTCGAGACACTTTTCCGGCTTCCTGCAAAAACCTGAAAATCGGCGGCATTTCCCACAAAGATCGGTCGATGACAGCCTGGCACTGCCTTGGAAGAATTCTGGAGATATTGTCCGGAAAGCCGCCTCCCGTGATGTGCGCCATGCCTGCCACCTGAAACTGGCGAAGAAGACGCAGGACCGGATCCACGTAGATGCGTGTAGGTTCCAGAAGCTCTTCGGCCACGGTACGGCCACAGTCTTGCAAGTAACTGTCTGGCTTCAAGCCCAGTTGGTCCATGACAATACGGCGCACCAAGCTGTACCCGTTGGAATGCAGTCCGCTGGAAGCCAAGCCGATGATAAGTTGGCCCACACGAATGGTGGATCCATCGATAATGTCCGCATTGTCCACGAGGCCCACGGCAAACCCGGCCATGTCGTATTCATTTTCCGGATAGAATCCGGGCATTTCGGCGGTTTCTCCTCCGATCAAAGAACAATTGGCTTGTTTGCACCCGGTGACAATTCCTCGAATGATGGCTTCCACACGATCCAAATCAATGGAACCCATGGCCAGGTAATCCAGGAAAAACAAAGGCCTTGCCCCTTGAACCACAATGTCGTTGACGCACATGGCCACAAGGTCGATCCCCACGGTATCGTGCTTATCCGCCCAGACGGCCACCTTCAGCTTGGTGCCCACACCGTCTGTGGAAGAAACCAGCACGGGGTTTTTCATCTGTGTGCAATCGACACTGTAGAGTCCTCCAAACCCGCCGATATCGGTGATAACGTTAGCATGAAACGTGGTCTGCACAAGAGGGCGGATTCGGGCCACCAGCGTATTGGCTTTTTCCAGGTCCACTCCAGCATCTCGATAACGTGACTCTTCCGACATGGTGTGAGGATCCCCGTTGGGCTATGGGTTTTTGGAAAAGACCTTTCAAATCTGAGAGGTTGAAGATCGAGAAGCGATTTTAAAGCCCGAAGAGGACTTGTGTCAATCCGCCGAGATGTCCGCTTCCGAAATAAGGCCTTGAAGCCAGGTTCCCAAAGCACGAATAAGAAGCTCTTCGGCCCTTCGAATATCCAGTCTGTATTTTTCCGGAATGAAACACATATCCACCGTCCACACACCCCGCACGCGGGCGAGAAACGGGCATCGTTCCAAAACGGTTTCCGGTCCGTGAGCCAGGCTGCTCATGACAGCGTTTAAAATCTTTTTGCATCCTTTGATCTTGGCATTCTGCACACAGAAATTGTTGGCCATAAAACGCGTTTCAGACCATGGTTGTTTTCCCTGAAAAGCCTCATCCACAATGCCGTCTTGCATGAGAAAGAAAAAGGGAGCCACTACAGCGGATACGGGACGATCCATTGGAGTTTCGGCCTGTTCCATAAGAGAGGAAAGTACGTTCTTGAGTTTCTCCTTTTGCGGGTCCATGGAAAGGACGGGAACGGTCTTCAGGGATCGCTGCAGGCGCTCTTTGACGGCGTCTGTGCATGGTGCCGCGCACACCACGGCCGGGCGCAAGCCTGTCTGGTGCCTTATCGCTTCAAGCGCTCGAAGGGGCAGTTCCATGGCATCTTTGACCACAAACACGGTCAGGCCGGCTGGTGTGGGCTTTTGCGACAAAATCAAAGCGGCACGAACCCTTTCGGCGTCCGGCAAGAGACACTGCGCGATGCCTTCTAAATCTTCCTTTTCGATAAAAGCCACTTCGGCGGCTTGAACGATATGGTCCACGGCCACCACCTGAAGCATGTGGCGATGGTATTCAAAGGGCGGATGCACAGAGGCCCATTCTTCATAGGTAAGAATGTGCAGTTCTTTTTTGAGGGCTTGCGGAAGCCGTTCAATGCTGTCTTCACCGCGCAGATTTTGTTTGGGAACCAGGCACGTGGTGCACCCGGCGTCGGCGGCGGCTTCCAACTTGATAGCGATCCCTCCCACCGCCGTGATTCTTCCATGGGTATCGATTTCCCCTGTCATGGCCACATCCCTGCGAATAGGCTTTTGGGATAACGCCGAAGCCAAAGCCAAGGCGATGGCTCCTCCGGCCGACGGGCCATCCTTTTGAGTGGATCCGCCCATGAAGTGAAGATGAATCGGGGAGCCCACCTGCTTGATGTTGATCTGCAAGGCATCGGCGCACTGAAGAATACCGGTCATAGCCACTTTTCGACTTTCATCCATGACTTTTTGAATGTTCCCCGTGGCATGCACCAGACTCATGTACCCCGCCGGGGTTTCCAGAGGAACTTCCGTCCCGAAACGGATGGGCGTCGCCTGAATGGGAATGACGGACCCAAGGCCCAGTTCCACATTGACGCCGAGGGCCAGGATTTCCCCGATGCGGTCTTCATCACTGATCTTCCAAGGACGTATGGGAGGTTCCAAGTACTCTTTGATTTTCTGTCGTGTAATCCATATGGGTCTAGGGGTGCCGTTCACCAGTTCCTTACGTTGAATGCGAAAGAAAAGGGTCCGCAAAAGGCGTTCCAGATCTCGAACCCCCGCCTCATAAGTGTATTCTCGCACCAGATGACGTAACAGTTCTTGTTCTTCGTCTGGCGGAAAGGCGATATCGCTTTCCAGAATGTTGTAGCGGGATCTCAAGCGCCCGATCAGGTGGTGCTGCGCGATGGCCACCTTTTCTTCGACGCTGTAACGGTCCAAGAAAACGATTTCGCAACGGTTGGCCACAGGAGGCGGGACGGTTTCCAAAGTGTTGGCGGTAAGGACGAAATGGCAGTTGCTGAGGTCGATATCCACCGTGGTTTGAGTGTATTTGTCATGGAACAAATGGTTTTGTTCCGGATCCAGAATTTCCAGAAGTGTGGCGATGGCGAATTTTTCCGTCTTGTCCGCTTCATCCAGAATGAACATGCCGTTCATGCATCCCATCTTGATCAAACCCTGAACGATGGCTCCAGGCTTGGAACCTTCATAAGTGAACCCGTGTCCTCGCAGGTCCGATTCATCCCTCATGCCGCCCAAGGAAATCTTATGGTAGGGAATCCCCAGGTTCTGGGCGATGGAAATGGCCAAGGAAGTTTTTCCCACCCCTGGAGGGCCCACGAAAAGAAAGGCGCTCCCGGTGCGTTCCCAACCTTCGGCTTTGACCGGATCGAACTGGCGATATCGACGAATCAGATTGGTGAAAAAGTCGCAGATGATTTCTTTCGGACGGTCCAATCCATAATGCGTGCGATGCAAACCTTCCTCAAAGTCTTGGACACGCACCTTGATGGGTTTGATCTTTTTCCAGGGAATGGACAAAAGGGTTTCAATGAGTTCACTGTACTTGGCGCCGCTGGCGCCGGAAGCAAGGCTTTTGTTTTTTTCGATGATTTCGATCACCTGAGGTGGGTAGGCCGGGTTCGCTTTGGCTTCTTCGATACGGTCTTTTAAACTTTTGACCCCCACGGTGGGCTTGGGGGGTTCCACCGGCCTGGATGGTGGTGCAGCGTAACGTGCTCCTGATTTTTGAAGAAAATCTTTGCAATGTTTGACAAAAAGCCCGAACAGAGCATCTCCGTCCTTATGTTCCACCTCTTCCTGGGGCACTCCCAGTTCGTGAAACAGCCCCCAGAGTCCCCAGCGGTCTCGAAAGGCCATGAGCACTTTGGGGGCTTCGGCAGGATCGGCTTCCAGGAGTTTGTCAAACCCGCAAAAGAGTTTTTCCAGAAAAGCTGTGCGCTGCACGAGGGACAGCATGGTTTGGCGGCTACGGTTCCAGCATTCTCCCAGAGCCTGCACGCGGCAATCCATATCCAGCCCTGTGAGCGTTTCCGAGAAGAGTTTTTCTTCAAGATCCGCAAGCCATGAACTGGCTCTCAAAACCATGCGATAGACCAGGGAAGCGGTGCCTGTTCCCTGAACTTCGGCGTCAAACAGCTGCAGGTATTCTTCCCCTCTGATGCCCACCATTTCGTCCCTCAGAATGTGGACCAAAAGCCGATAAAAGGTGGGATCCTCCTGGGCCTTTTCCACCGCGAAAACCACATCACTTTCCACCACGGCTGTTTCGGCGGTTTTGGGGTAAAGCAGGTGTTCCATTTGATGTCGAAGCAGGAATTCGGCAAAAGCCAGGGCCCGGCGTTCCTCATCCGTGCCTTCGGTCACCAAACCCTTGGAATCCCCGGGAAGCACAAAGGCGAAATAGTCAAACAGCCGTTCGTGAACGGCAATGACCCAATGGGGATCGCGTTTGAACAGAAGGCTTAGGGGAGCGATGACCCTCTGATCGTCTTCCAGCCTTTCCAGGCGCACGCGATCCATGACCAGAGCGCTGTGCCGAGGGTCCGTGCCGCGACGTGTGCGAAAATAGGGCAGAACACGTCGTTCCAGGACGATTTTGAGCACACCGAGAACGCGTGCAATGTCTTCTTCCTCAGGATAAGGCAATCCTTCAAGCACCTGACGGTCAAAGGTCACCGGAAACATGCGTCCTCCTCATGGAATCACTGCACCACCCACACCGTGCATTCACGGGCTTCGCGAATAATCTTGCTGGAAACACTGCCGAAAAGAAATTCTTCACGCTTGCTCATGCCGCGTCGTCCCACCACCACCGTCTGGTAGCCCCCGTTTCTCTGCTCTTCCAGAAGTGTGCCGGGAACACTGTCTTCAGGCGGACATACCTGAAGTTTCAAAGAGATACGATCCTTGGGAACGCCCAGTTCCACGAGACGGTCTTGCATGGCTTCCAACTGTCGAAGAGCACGTCGGTGTCGCTTTTCCAGTTCCACTTCTCTTTGTTCCCTGTCCGGGTAGATGTCAGGCTGAGGGCCGATAAGCACATGAAAAAGAGTGACATGGATATTGTCATGGGGACGAAGCATGTTTCCCACATAGTCCAGCGCCCTTTGGGCGTTGGCCGAGCAATCGATCCCCACAAGAATCTTATGGCCCATGAGGCACCTCCCACAGAAAAGATCGAAAAGCGATTTCAAGATCTTCCATGAATTCGGCCGCCGATTCGTAAAACACTTCAGCTCCGGCGGCAAAGTGCATCAACACCTTGTTGAGTGTTTCCCGAAGGTAAGGGAAGATCTTTTTGAGGTTCATGAGGCGGTTCGGGAAAAAAAGGGAAAAATCTTCTTCACACAGATGGGATAAAACCGAATGGTAAGGGGATCGAGAAGACTTAAGGTCGTGCAGTGTGTAAAATCCTTTTCCGGCTGCAAACAAAAGAATGTTACCCAAGCCGAACAGGTCCACACCGTAAGGCTGCCCCGGCCATTCATAGGTGTAATCAAAATCGATCCAGCGATACCGACCCGTGGAATGTTCCAGGATCAGATGATCGTTACGAATGTCCCCATGAATCTCACCCATCTGGTGCAGGTCCTTGATGGCGTAAAAGGCCTTCATCAGGTTCGTAAAAATGCCGGGAAACACTTCATAATAATAAGTTTCGTGATCCATGTCCAAGTCATGGATCATGTCGTAAAAGGTCTTGCCGGTGATGCGTTCGATGACACGCACAGGATTTCTTGCTTCATCGTAGAGCGTGGAACCCTGCATGAAGCGAGCATCGCCCGCCGTGCGTTCCAGGATTCGAGATTCCTTGAGGGGACTACGAAAGCATTGAATACGTTCTTCACCCAGATGCATCAGAAAGGATTCAAAAAAAGCCAATTTCAAGATTTTCACCGTGCCATCGTGAAGGTCGATGACCCGTTTCACCCAAAACTTGGGCTCTCCGTCCAAACCGAATCGGCCTTCGAATTCTTCTCCCTTGACGTAAAAGAGACGGCCTTCAACGGCGATGCAGTCTCCCGCCTTGATATCCATGAACTGGGTGGTGTCCGTATGAATACGAATTTTTTCCGGGATCGAAAAAACCGTATGAGAACGAATGAGATCGCGCAGGTCTGATAGGGACATCATCTTTCAACTTTCTTGACCGTCGTCGCGTGAAGCCTCACGTTGCAAAACGGCTCGAGCCGCCAGCATGCCGCTGACGGAAGCCTGCAACAAACCTCGGGTGATTCCCGCTCCATCTCCGGCGGCGAACAGATTTCTTATCGGGGTTTCCAGATCTTTGCTGAGCTGAATACGGTGGGAATAGAATTTGACTTCCACGCCGTAGAGAAGGGTATGGCGAGAGGCCGTGCCGGGAGCGATCTTGTCCAGAGCTTGCAGCATTTCCACAATGCCCAGCAGGTGCCGATAGGGAAGCACATAACTGAGGTCTCCGGGGACAGCTTCCTGCAACGTCGGACGGGTCAGGCATCGAGCCAAGCGTTCTCGAGTGCTGCGTCGTCCGGCCATGAGGTCTCCCAGGCGCTGCACGATAACGCCTTTGCCCAGCAGGTTGGCCAGTCGAGCAATATAACGCCCGTACGCAATGGGGTCGTCAAAAGGTTCCGTAAAGGCGCTGCTGACCAGCAGAGCAAAGTTGGTATTAGGGGTCTTTTTCCCGGCGTAACTATGGCCGTTGACGGTGATCATGGACCCATTTCGTTCCTGGACCACTTCACCGTAAGGGTTCATGCAAAAGGTGCGCACTTTGTCGTCAAAGGTTTTCGTGTAGTAGATCAGCTTGGATTCGTAGCTGATGTCGGTGATACCCTTAAAGACAACGGCGGGCAACTCCACGCGCACGCCGATATCCACAGGGCTTGCCTGCGTGGGAAGTCCCAAAAGTCGAGCCTGTTCTTTCATCCATGGAGCCCCGGATCTTCCTGGAGCGGCGATAACGTATCGACACCGGACGATTTGACCATCGGAAAGTTCCACACCTCGTACGGTGCCTTCATCGGCCAGAATACGTACGGCTTGACATTGGGTGCGAATTCGCACCGATTTTTCCACGGCTTGCTTGAGCCGTTCCAGAACAATCAGGCAGTTTTCCGTGCCGATATGCCGCACGGTCATGGGGATAAGTTCCAAATCGGCCAATCGGGCTCGATCGGCCAGATCTTCCACCTGCGGAGTCATGCCCCCATAGAGGCGGTCCGGCGCTCCGAAACGGACATAGATGCTGTCCGCTTCCTGAAGCAGTTCTTTGAGGGCCGCCGTGCCCACAAAATCCGAGAGGAAACCGCCGACTTCGGGAGACAGAGTGAGCTTGCCGTCGCTGAAAGCACCCGCACCACCCCAGCCGCACAGCATGTCGTTGGCTCCACGTCGCGTGCGGTCCTTAAGGTCTTTCCCTTGCTCCACGAGAAGGACGGGGGCCAGACCGGCTTCGGCCAAGGTGAGGGCGGCAAAGATTCCCGCTGGACCTGCCCCGATAATCACCACCACATAATCCATGGTCACACGCCCTTTCGGAGCTTGTCCGAGAACCTGTAAGACCGAGGTCTTTAATGGCATTTCAACGTAGGGGCGAGGCGGCGCCTCGCCCCTACCATCAAAGGCATGCGACACAGGGGTCGTGGCGCGTTCTTGGACAAGCTCACAGTTAAAGGTCCCATCAGGTTTTTCCTTTTCATCCCTGTCACACTATCAAACGAGAAAAGGCACGGCCAAGGACTTTCTGCACCTTGCTGGTTTCGGCCCAAAGCATCCCCTGCGGTGTTTAGCAGAGGTTTGGGTCTGAAAAAGACAAGCCCCTTCCTGAATGCTTCTGACTGGTGGACCTTTCAAAGAGGTCGCGCGGGCACTTGTTTCCTGCAAATTCGTTCGAACAGTTCGTTGTTCCAGGGGGTGGTTCCATGGTTAAACTTTTCCAAAATCTCGTTGACAGAAAACCACGTCTATTGGAAAGCATGAGGCCGTCTCAGAAAGGAGCCAGGCACCGTGCAAGAAAAACAAGACGGCAAGAACGACGGCCGACCCTCACGCCGTCGGTTGCGAACGGGATTCAGCACAGGAACCGCCATGACTGCGGCGGCGCGGGCGGCCTTGCGCGCCGTGCTGACGGGGACAAAGCCGTCCCACATCGCCGTGCGTCTTCCTGTGGGATACTATCTTGCCGTACCTACGACCGTGACATGCCTGAACACGCTTGAGGCCCAAGCGGTTGTTGTCAAGGACGCAGGCGATGACCCGGACGTCACGGACAAGACTCCCGTGGTGGTCCGCCTCAAGCTTGCAAAACCGGACCACCCAAGATGCAAGCGCTTGACGGCCGAAAACCAAGACCTGGGAACCGGCCATGGTCTTGCGCACATTGTCTTGAGCACAGGCGCTGGCGTCGGTATAGTGACCAAACCGGGGCTTCCCGTGGCTGTGGGAGAACCCGCCATCAATCCCACACCTCGAGCCATGCTGGTGGAAAACCTATCGGAAGAACTCGACCGATCCCCGGACGTGGAAAGATTCTCTAACCCCAAAGCCTTCCCTGTGGGTTCCATGATCGACGATGATAAGCCTTCGGATCGCACCATGCGGCTGCCCCTGCCTAGGGTTCCCGAAGCGCTTTGCCCTTTGACCATCCATGTTCAGGTTTCCCTGCCTCAAGGGGAACAGTTGGCTTCGCGCACCCTGAACCCTCGATTGGGTATTCTGGGCGGGCTTTCCATCTTGGGCACGACAGGATTGGTCAAGCCCCTATCTCATGAAGCCTATGAAGAAACCATTCTTTCAGCGCTCCATGTGGCCAGAGCGGCCGGCTGTCCGACAGTGGTGCTGAGCACCGGTGGAAAAAGCGAAAAATTGGCCCGGGGACTACTCCCACATGAACCTATGGAAGCCTTTGTGCAAATCGCCGACTTCTTTGCTTTTGCCGTCGATCGAGCGGCTCACATGGGGTTTTCCGCCATCGTACACAGCGTTTTTTTTGGTAAGGCGGTCAAAATGGCTTCCGGGTTGCCATCCACCCATGCCCACAAGGCCGGAATGGACCTGAACACCTTGGTGCGCTGTGGAGAACGTGTGGGAGTTTCCCGAAGCCTTTTAGAACACATGATCCATGCCAATACGGCGCGTCATGCCCTGGAAATGCTCCGGGATGCCGAAGCTCATGACGTGGTTCTGGAAGTGGCTCGAGAAGCTTTAAGGCATTCACGCCGGTTCGCCGGGACGTCGGTTCCCCGTTTACGACTCCTGCTTTTTGACTACGACGGCTCCCTTCTCACCGACGTTGAAGACCAAGGGGAGACAATGCCGCCAAAGGAATCTGAAGCAACCATGACAACGCGGCCGATGGATGCGGAAAAGAATGTCTAAAAACCCTGAAACATGGACACCTCCCCTCATTGCCGTTGTGGGGATTGGTACCGGTCCTAAGAGTTGTGTTTTGGAAGGTCTTGCTTGGATTGACCAAGCGGAAGTTCTAGTGGGAGGAACCCGGCATTTGGCCTTGTTTTCGAACCATGCCGGCGAAAAGATTCCCCTTCGAGGATCCATGAGGGCTCTGGGAGAAACTCTGAAGGATCTGGCACATCGAAAGCGCGTGGCCGTTTTGGCTTCTGGGGATGCTTTGTTTTTCGGCATCGGAAGATCCTTGACGGAAACCTTTCCTCCCGAACATTTGCATTTTGTTCCCGGCCCTACTTCTGTGCAAAGCCTGTGCGCCGCCATAGGTCGGCCCTGGGAGAATGTCAGGGTCTTTAGCCTTCACGGACGGAAAGAATCCTTGGAATGGATGTGGTTTCTGCGTCAGGGACACCCGGTCGCATTTTTCACCGATAAACAACACGGACCACCCTGGATTGCCGATCGATTGCTTCATGCGGGCTTGGATGACCTTTCCCTGATTGTAGGTGAAGACTTGGGGCTTCCTACAGAAAAAATTAGCTTTTTGAGTCCCCTAGATGCTTTGAACATGGACTTTTCCGCACTCAACGTGGTGCTCCTTTTGAAGTCCAAAGCTGAAACCGGCCCCGACAAAAAGACCTATGGGATGGCGTCTTGCCATACTACGGGCATGGCATGGAAACCCTATGAGACAGAGGCATGGGACGAAGCACCTGCATCGAACCTATGGCCGGAGCCTTGGGGCAAGGTCCAGGCACCGAAGCTGGGTCTCCCTGATCATGCCTTTGAGCATCGTACGGGTTTGATTACCAAAAAGGAAGTGCGTGTTCTGGCCCTGTCGTTGCTGCAGCTTGCATCGGGGCATGTTTTCTGGGATTTGGGGGCCGGCAGTGGTTCGGTGTCTGTGGAAGCCGCTTTGCTCTGCCCTTTAAAAAGTGTGTGGGCGGTGGAAAAGGTTCCGGAACGGGCTAAGGATATTTGGACCAATCTACGGCGGTTTCATTGTGGTGAGATTCACGTGATCGAGGGGGAAGCCCTGGATGTTCTTGCTCAGCTGCCTGATCCGGATCGTGTCTTCGTGGGCGGTTCTGGTGGTGCCTTGGCCCCGCTTCTTCATGCCGTCTGGGACCGTTTAGCGCTTTCGGGACGCCTTGTGGTGGCCGCCGTGACATGGCAGAGCCTGCATGAGGTGGAGATGTTCTGCAGATCTCAAAAGGTGAACCTGGAAGCGCTTCAGGTTCAGGTCAATCGAGCGGTTCCCATTGGATCCACGATGCGGTTTGAATCCCTGAATCCCGTATTTTTATGCGCCATGGAAAAAGCCGAAACGAGAGACAATGTGTGAAACCGGAGGCTCTATGCAATCCCTCGAGGAATCTCATGGTCTTGACTCGAATGCACGGAACGAAAACTCCGAACCGTGCCTCGTCTCTTTTGTGGGGGCCGGTCCGGGGGATCCGGACCTCATCACGGTCAAAGGTCAAAGGCTTCTTCGGGAAGCGGACCTGGTGATCTACGCCGGCTCCTTGGTGCCTTCCAGTCTTCTCAATGTCTGCAAACCCGAGGCGGTGTTCATGAACAGTGCGTCCATGACCTTGGAAGAAACGCATCAGGCCATCATGGAGGCCGTGCGTCGTGGACAAAAAGTGGTGCGGCTGCACACGGGGGATCCCAGCCTCTATGGAGCCGTTCACGAACAAATGCAGCTCCTGGATGAGGCGGGTGTGTCCTATGACGTGGTGCCCGGCGTGTCCGCTGTTTTTGCCGCGGCGGCTGCACTGCGATGCCAGCTGACACTGCCCGAAGTTTCTCAAACGGTCATTGTGACTCGAGCGGCCGGAAAGACCGGGGTGCCGGAAGAAGAATCGCTGGAACGTCTGGCGACGCATGGAGCCACTCTGGTCATTTACCTCAGTGTCCAACACATAGACCAAGTGGTTCGATCCCTTCGCGACTCTTATGCCCCAGAAACCCCCGTGGTGGTGGCCTACCGCGTGGGCTGGCCGGATCAGTGTCTTCTTCGCGGCACTTTGGACACCATCGCCGAACAGGTTCGCCGTGCGGGCATTCGGCGACAGGCTTTAATTATGGTCGGAAAGGTTCTGGACCACGTCCGGCCTCGTGTTCGCTCTCGACTCTATGACGGGTCCTTTGCCCATGGGTTTCGAGATGCACGCTCTTGATGTGCCTCGCCCCATCGCCGTGGTGTCCATCACGCGCCAGGGAACAGGCTTGGCTTTGCGGCTCATGGAAGCCTTGCCTGACTGCACGGTGTATGTGCCGGCACGGCATGGCTTTGCCGTGGCCATGGGAGCTCAACCGTACAGAAGGCTTCGGGACCTTTTTCCAAAGTTATGGAAAGATTTTCGGGCCTTGGTCTGTATTATGGCCACAGGGATCGTCGTGCGTTCGCTCGCTCCTCTGCTGCACTCGAAGACTTCGGACCCTGCGGTCGTGGTGGCGGATGAACGGGGCCATTTTGTTATCAGCTTGCTTTCCGGGCATGTGGGAGGTGCCAACAGGCTGGCGCGGACCGTGGCATCCCTTCTGGCAGGTCAGGCTGTGATTACGACGGGATCCGATGTGTCCCAAAAGCCCGCTCTGGATACCATGGCTTTGGCATCGGGTTTGGTCATGGAAGACATGACCTGGGCGGCTCGCGTCACGACGGCCATCCTGGACGAAGAACCTTTCTGGATTTACGACCCTGATGGACACTTGGCCCCTTATCGAAGCGCCCTCAGGAGCGCTGTGTGGATGTCCGGGGAGAATCCTGTGTCCGGAATGGATGCCTTGCAGGCGGTCGAGGCTTGGAAGATTTCAGGAGCCTTTGGGGATATGCTGAAGCTGGATCCGACCCGGGTTCCTGGAGTATGGGTGTCTGAAAGGAGAAAACCCGAACTCTGGCGTGCCGTGGTGTTACGACCCCGGTGTTTGGTGGTCGGTGTCGGCTGTAACCGAAACACTTCGGCGCAGGAAATCGTCGAGGCCATGGAGCATGTCTTTGAGCGGTTTCAGTTGGCCGTGACATCGGTACGCACTTTGGCCAGTGTCGATCTGAAAGAGGAAGAACCCGGACTTCAAGAAGCGGTTCAAGCATTGGGTCGACCCATCATTTTTTTCCCCAGGGAAATATTGCAAACGCAGAAGGTGCCCAATCCTTCTTTGATGGTGCACCGACACATAGGAGTTTTGAGCGTATGCGAAGCGGCGGCTCTCAAGGCGTCTCGAAACGGGCGCCTCATTGTGGAGAAACAGAAAACAGCCAATGTCACCATCGCCGTGGCCAAGGACGGCTCTGGATCGTAAGCCTTGGGCCCGGATCTTCGGAACACCTGACCCCTCGGGCCCTTGAGGCTTTACAGCAGGCGGAGGTGATCGTCGGCTACAAAACCTATCTGGGTCTCATAGAACCCTTGGTGCAAGGGAAAACCCTGCGTGCCAGCGGGATGCGCAAAGAAATGGACCGATGCCGGGAAGCCATTCAGCTGGCCTTGAAAGGTTATCGAGTGGCTCTGGTTTCCGGAGGGGATGCCGGTATTTACGGCATGGCCGGGTTGGTCTTTGATGTGTGTCAAGCTCAGGGTGTCGCGGTCTGCGACGGTTCAACTGGTGGGAACGATTCTGGTGAGGCTCTGCCCGTAGAAGTCATTCCGGGTGTGGCTGCTTTTAACGCTGCAGCTTCCCTTCTGGGAGCTCCCCTCATGCACGACTTTGCCTCCATCAGCCTCAGCGACCATCTGACCCCTTGGAAAGTCATCGAAAAACGTTTGGAAGCGGCCGCTTCGGCTGATTTTGTCATCGCCCTCTACAACCCTCGAAGCGCCACTCGGCCCGATGTGTTGGATCGTGCTCGATCCGTTCTGCTTCGTCACCGAGTGGGGGAAACACCGGTTGGGGTGGTGCATAAGGCCATGAGAGAAGGCCAGAGGTCTTGGGTGACCACCCTGAGGGATCTCATCTGTGAAGACGTGGACATGCAGACCGTCCTTCTCGTGGGAAACAGCCAAACCTATATTTGGAACGGTTGGATGATCACCCCTCGAGGCTATCTCGAAAAATACGGCACCTAACCCGATAGCTCAAAACAACCAAGTCCTTCCCAAGGCGATCCACCGTTTCCAGTTCCAAATCCATGGAGATTTCGGGAACAAAGAGAGAAAGACCGACACCGAAGATTTTTGGAGACACCGTGACGGTGAGACGGTCGATAAGACCTTCGGCGGCAAAGAGGGAATTGACCACGGCACCCCCGGCCAAAATGGCTTCTGTGTATCCCAGGGATTTCAGCCAGGCGAGGACGTTGCGGGGGGATTCTGTTGTAAACACTACGTTGTTCCGGGTGGAAGTGCGCGAAGGATCCCGAGTCATGACCACATTGAGACGGTCTGGAAGCGGCTTTTTCAGGGTTTGAAAGGTACGAAAGCCCATGATGACCACTCCCGCCTTACGAGTGCGCTCTGCGAAGAATTTCTTGTCTTCCGAAGGCGTCCAATCGGGGAAATGGTTCGGGCTTTTCGCGATCTTTCCATCCAGGGTCATGGCCATAAGGACGGTGACTTCCATGGCAAAGCTCATCCCTTGTTATTTGTTCTGAAACAACGGCGCATACCGGTCATAGCCTTCCTTCTCCAAATCTTCGGCGGCAATAAAACGAAGGGCCGCCGAATTGATGCAGTAGCGGCGTCCTGTGGGCGGCGGTCCGTCATCGAACACATGACCCAGATGCGAATCGCCATAACGGCTTCGCACTTCCGTGCGCACCATGAAAAGAGAACGGTCTGGACGCTCTACGATGTGATCGGGTTCCAAAGGTCGCGTAAAACTGGGCCAACCGGTGCCGGAATCGAACTTGTCCAGGGAACTGAACAAAGGTTCTCCGGAGACAACATCCACATAGATTCCCGGTTTCTTATTATTCCAGTATTCGTTCTGAAACGGAGGTTCCGTCCCGTTTTGCTGCGTGACCTTATACTGTATGGGGGTCAACCGTTTGCGCAGTTCTTCGTCGTCCGGTTTACCCCATGAACGGTCTGACATGGAAGACGACATGTCGGATACCGGCTTCTCCTTCCATACCTTTTTCAGAAAGGCGTCCCGCCCGGAGTTCGCTCGATAAAAATGGTACCTTAGAGGCGACTTGGCATGAAAGTCTTGGTGATATTCTTCCGCCGGATAGAACTTTTTCGACTGAAGAATTTCCGTCACAATAGGCCTGGAAAACCTGCCGGAAGCTTCGAGTTTTTGACGCGATGCTTCAGCAAGGCGCCGTTGTTCCTCATTATGGTAAAAAATAGCTGACCTGTATTGAGGACCACGGTCCACAAACTGTCCATCGGGATCCGTCGGATCAATATGGCGCCAGAAAACATCCAGGAGCTGTTCGTAGGAAACCTTTGTGGGATCATAGATAACCTGAACGGCTTCCACATGCCCGGAACGTCCTGAAGACACCTGCTCATAGGTTGGGTTTTCCAGATGACCTCCCGTATATCCTGAAATCACTTCCAGGACCCCTTCCGCCTTTTCAAAATCCGATTCCACACACCAGAAGCAACCGCCGGCAAAAGTTGCCGTTTCCGTTCGTTCTTCGCTTTTTGTCATGGCTGAAACTCCTTGTTGTGACAACCAAGAAATGAATCCAAGAAAAACAATGAGACCGACCCACTCGAAAGCAGATCGGCCTTTACTCTGAAAAGACTCTTCCCTCGGCACACCCATTGGCTCCTCCATCGTCCGTGATGGTTTTGCATCCACCTCGACACCTCTGAGCATACCTATAATCACGAAGCATGGCGGCTGCATGACCTATCGGACCATCTCCCTAAAATGGGCAGACTCTACAGTTTCCGTGACCCGCACTTTTTCGGTCTGGCTTTTATACCGGCGGTTATCCACATTTGACCCCTGAAAGCCTTCGGGACCCCTTTTCCCCGTGGGAGCACGGGCGTGCTGCCCGCGTCATGAACAGGCCTAAGGCCCGCGCTTTCAGGCAAAGACCGAGTTTCAGGCTTGTAGGGGCGAGGCGGCGCCTCGCCCCTCCTTTCAAATGATAGGAAATGTCCTGGGATGGCGGGTTCTCGGATAGGCTTTTGGGGTAACGCTCATCGGCCGGCTCTGAGTCGGCAAAAGGTTCGTCACGCACCACGCGATGCTACGTGCGTCTATTTTGCCAACTCTTATGGAGGCAAGCTGTCCGAGGTTCCAGGCAATGCCTTAAACATGTTGCAAACAAAATCTTCTGAAATCCGAGAAGCGAAGCCTGTGAAGATTTTTCACAGAATGTTCAGGCCCCTTGAGAAAAAAGGGGCCCGGGGACCGAAAGGCGCTGGTTCAGCTTTTCTTGCTCGTTTGGGCCGTAAAAACAGACATGAGCTGCTTCACATGGGTGCTTCGGCACTCAGGGCAGTGGACGGGATTTTTCCCGTGCTCCGAAATGCTCTGAATGATGGTAAATTCCTTTTGGCACGACTGGCATTGGTATTCGTACGTGGGCATGGCATCCTCCTTTGATCTTCAAGGGATCGTGTCACGCCTTTCTAAGGGTTTGAAACCTGTTATTAAAAAGTACCATGGATGCTGGAAACCGCCAAGGGATGAACAGCTTGTGGAAGGAAGAATTTTCCCCTCGATCCTGTCCGAGAACCTAGAATGAGCCATTCCACCCCAAGGCGTAGGGGCATGGGGCACCGTGCCCCTACACCCCAAGACCTCTGTTTTGCTGGAAGCTAAGGCCTTCGCTCTGCCGTTTTTGCGGGCGGGAAGCCCGCGCTCCCGGGGAGAAGCCCCGTTTCTGCCTTGGAGGGGCGAGGCGCCGCCTCGCCCCTCCAAACTTGAAACCAGGCTATTCCCTCCCCGAAGGTCCACGCTTTCACGAAAAGAATCGCATGCCCCTCTTGTTGAAAAGCTTTCGTGTGGATGGATGAAATGTTCAGCAGCAGCCTGCATCCAAGCTGCAGCAGCCTTCGCCCGAGCGCCCGATCATACTGTTGATCACCGCCTGAGCACATCCGACCCCCGTTTTTACAAAAATAGCGTTCGCCGGGCAGTTTCGCGTACAAGCGCCGCATTCCATGCAGGCATCTCGAAAAGCGAGGTGCACCGTGCCGTTTTCCTTGACAAACACCCCCTGAGGACAGACGAGGGTGCAGAAGCCGCACCCCACACATTTTTCCGAGTCCCATTGGAGAGTCACCACATTCTTAAGGTAGACGAGGCGCCCCATAGGCCGAATCCTCCTGTGATGGGTCTTGTTTTCACGTCTCTTCTCACTTCAGGATGCAAGACACCGAGCCCAAAGCCAGGTGCCAAGAAAACCTAGAAAAAGCAGTATCTCCAGCGGCACCGCCCAACGCATCTCCCGGCGGACTCCGGAAAGGGACGTGTAAGTGGAAGAGCCCGTGAAATTCATGGCCAGAAAGGCCGAAACCGAAAGGAGACCCGAAATCCATGAAATGAAATCCAGCGGCTGAAGAAACTGTAAGTGCCCAACAAACCAAAGGGAAACAGCACAGAGACCACCGGCGAAAAGTCCTTTCGTGTTAAAGGCTCGGCCGGGAAGCCATGGCAGCAAAACCGGGGTCAGGACGGCGCCCGAGACGATGCCAGCCATTAAGGCGCTCACAGGGCCCATGGCCGTCTTCCAGGCCGATTCCCAGAACGGTCCCGTGCCGAGAATGCCTCCGAGGATAAAGAAAACGGCGGCGATCATCATGGCCCATTTGAGGCTGTGCACCAGTTCCACCGGTATAAGCACCAGGCGTTCTTTCAAGGGAAATTTTTTGCGTCGCATGGATTCCGTCGCTTTGAAATCGGCATCGAGATAGGCGGGAAGGTCTCGAGCTTCCACGGGACCGAAGAGAGCTGTAAAACCGGTCTTGGACTTGATCTGGCGAGCCGCCACACCGGGGGCCGAAAGTTGCGGCAGAATCACTGTCCTGTGACTTACGATATCTTCCAGGCGGGAAGCCTTTAGGCGAAAAATGACTTCGTCAGTGCCGAATGTTCCCTTTCCTGCGGCACACCAAACATTGATCCCTTTGGTGTCCACCACCAGAATCCAAGCATCACGTCCTTGCAAGGCCGCTCGTAGCTTATCGAAGCTCAACTTGTAATTCGCCGTGACCAACACGGGGTCCGTAGAGCTCGGATGACCCAGGGCGTAAAGGCCGGGATCTACGGTGTAGCGCGTTCTTTTGTAACCCCAGCGCACCTGAAAAGCGCCCCAGCGATCCCGGGCCGTCAGAATTGAGGAAACCCTGGGTACGGCTCCGACAGCCGTATCTACACACCCGACCACAAAAGGCTGATCCATGCGCGGAGGGCTCACCTGAGCCGCCTTTTTGGGTGGTCAGCACGAGGTTTGCGGCTTGAGATTGGGAGCACAACACGGCGTGGCCGACGTGAAAAGAGGGGAGGTTGATTTTGCGTCCATAAAAATCCTCGTCCAGGTGCTGTCAGGAAAGAATCTTCGTATCTTTCAGGATAGTTGGAACTCCTCTTTGAGTCAATCGGTTCAAAAGCAGAGTCACAAGGGTTTGTTTGAAGATAAGAAAAGGCGATGGCTTTCCTGAGAGCGCGGGCGTTCCGAATTTTCCCTGGGAACGTGGGCATCCCGGCCGTATCGTGAGTGTTTCGGCAATCAAGCTTTCAGGAAAGCCATGGTCTTTCTTCAATGTCGGACAGGCTCGGAGTTTTCCTCTGCTACCCGATCTGTATCAGTGATGGGGAAGTTCGTAGATTTCTGCCGGTACCCGATCTGTATCAATCTCGGGCAGGCTCGGAGTTTTCTGCCGGTACCCCATTCTGTAGGGGCGGACCTGCGTGTCCGCCCCGAAGGATTGCCGTGCCGGAAAGGCCTAGGGGCTGACACATCTGTCTACCCCAAAAAATTATCGTGCCTCGATGGCCTAGGGGCGGACACATGGGGCCGCCCCTACGAGGGTGCCCGAAAATTTATCCTTGGGAGCGCGGGCGTCCCGCTCGCAGAAACGGCAGGTTAAACGCCCGAGCTGCCAGGGAAAAGAGGTCTTGCGGCGTAGGGGCGAGGCGGCGCCTCGCCCCAAACTTCCAATGCCATTAGAGACCTCGGTATTGCGAGTGCTCGGACAGGCTTCTAGGGTCGGATGGACTCTTTCCTTGGACACGAGTCCGGATTTGGAGCCAGGCGCAGAAAGACCAAGGCAACCATCGTGGCCAGAAAGGATAGGCTGATGTGCCCCTGAAGGGTGTGGGTGTGTTCCCAGAGCCATGGACCAACCAGAGCTCCTACCACACGGCCGGCCACCATGAGACTGTAGTTGGCGGAAAGCCAGCGTTTCCGTGCGTTGGGATCGATTTCGGACATGTATGGAAAGGAGCTGACCACGGTAAATTCAAAGAAAAAGGCGATACCGCCGAAAACAGCCATGGAAAGAACAAGGGAGCTTTGCGCGATAAAAAGAGCCGCATAGCATGCGGAGGCTCCCAAGAGACCGACGGCCAAAGCCCGCTTTTTCCCCAACCGGTCCACCACTAAGGCCACGCTCAATTCCGCTGCCAGTTCCATAACGCCGATAACCGTGGAAAGAAGCCCTAGGGAGCCGATTCCTAAAGAGAAGCGAAATTCCACCCAGGCCCCGTAAACGATCATGAGGCTCTCGTTGGCAAGCAGCGCAAAAAAGGTCACAACTAGGGCGGGCCAGAGCCTTGGATGCGAGACGGCCGCCGACGTTTCAAAGGCCGTGCTGTCCTGGGATGCTAAAAGCTGATCCGATAAAGGCCATTTTTCCGGATGTGCGGATGTGTCGCCCGCAAGGGGAGCGGGCCCAATATCGGCACTTCCTCGAATGGGGCGGTGCTTTTGAGCTGGGCAAGAAGCTTCCAAGGCGGCTGGAGTGATATTTCTTGAAGGAACGGATTTCTGGGCGGCACAAAGAGCTCGTGACGAAGGAAAGACTTCCGGAGGGTTTTGCGGCGCAGCCGGCACACGCATTGTGAGCAACAGAAGAAAAATCCCGATCACGCCTACGGCCACGTAGGGCACATGCCAGCCGTAGTGAGCGATCAAGAATCCTCCGAGGGGCATGCCCACAAACCACGACGCTGACCAGGATGATTCCAGAAGCCCCAAGGCTCGAGCTCGAAGCGTATACGGCACATGGGCGCTGACGTAGGATTGCACGGAGGGGTTATAGGCGGCATGGGCGAGACCTGTAAAAATGAAGCCGATGAGCACCCATGTGTAGCCTGCTCGAGACCCGATACACAAACCACCTAAGGCAAGAAAAAAAAGGCCGAGAAGCAGGCCGAGCTTTTCTCCCTTTTTTTCGGTGAGAAAACCAAAGAGGATGCTCAAGAGTCCCACAAGGGATCGAGCCGCCACCAAAAAGCCGGCTTGCTCCATGCTCACGCCCAGACCCCGGGCAATGGTGGGAAGAAAAGGATAAGCGAGGCGGACTCCGGCGTTAAGCCAGAGCCGACTGAAAAGCAGAATCCACCAGCGACTGGCCGGCATTCCCAGGAACAATGAAAAAGCCTCCTTGCAACTGCCCTTGCATCGCTCCGCCAGGAATGTCACGGAGCGTGCCCCTTTCCAAGAGCCGTCATGAATCGAAGGGGGATGTCTGAGAACGCGTTTTTTCCTTGGAAGCTCAGGCGTCCCGCCCGCACACATGGCGGGCCGGAGGCCCGAGCTTCCAGGAAAAGGCCACAGTTTCAGGCTTGTAGTGGCGAGGCGGCACCTCGCCCCTACAAACTGGGCTATTCCCTGGAAGCGCAGGCCTTCGGCCGACTTTTTGTGCGGGCGTCCCGCCGGCGCTACCAGCTCAAAACCGTTCTCGGTCAGGCCCCCATGACGCTGTGGTCAAAAAGAGCATGGCACCTTAACAGAAGACCGTTCCATTGTCCTGAAAAAATAGGAAAGCCTCAGGGAAACGAATCAGCTCCAGTGACCTTCCACATTTGGCGCGCCGGCTCGCTTCCAATGCCCCTCCTTATAGCGTGCCACCGCGTCTTTCACCGACCCTGAAACACCCGCAAAGACGGGTATGCCTGCAGCCTGCAGCACCTGAAACGCCTTTGGGCCACAGTTTCCTGTAAGGACCGCGGCCGGCTTATGTCGTGCCACCAGGGATGCCGCTTGGACGCCCGCTCCCTGGGCTGCTTGAAAGTTTTGACTGTTCGACAGGACCTCAAAGGCCATGGTTTCCGTGTCCACCAAAAGAAAGTAGGCGGCACGTCCAAACCTTGGGTCTACCTGAGCCTCCAGATCTTTTCCCGTACTGCTTACCGCGACAATCATCCCTATGCTCCCTTTATGGGGTTCCCTCTGGACCGACCCGACTCAATGGTCACAAACATTAGCCCCGCATACCAGCGTCCCTTTCAGATAGTGCCGAACCAGGGTGTAAGGGTCTTCGGCGGGAGCTCCCGTCACCACTTCAATGCCTCGCTCCTGAAAAAGAGTGATGGCTCTTTGGCCCATGCCACCCGCAATCACGAGGCGAACTCCTTGGTCCGCCAGCCACCGAGGTAAAAGCCCCGGTTCATGAGGAGGTGGGGTGACTTCGGTACGGTTTTGAATCTCAGAACCCGTAACATCCACTAACACGAACCTTTCACAATGCCCGAAATGTTGGCATAGGGTGCCGTCGGCCGTTGGAACGGCAATGCGCAAGACATCGTTTTTCATGACAGGCGTTTTCGACTCTGTCATCTTTTCTGGCTCCTTGCCCGCTGTTTCTCCTGGAACAGAACAGCGTTCGATGACGTTTTCAGCCAAATGCAGAAGAGCTTTGGCAAAGGGGCTTTTGTTTAAATGAGACAGGTTGAGCATGGCTCCGGCGTCTGAGGAAGTCACCACATCCAGGTCAAAGGGAAGGCTTGCAAGGAAAGGCACCTGCATTCTTTCCGCGGTGCGTCGGCCTCCTCCGAAACCGAACACATGAATTTCCTCACCGCAATGGGGACAGTGAAGAGCGCTCATGTTCTCCACCAACCCTAATATGGGCATATGGGCTTTGCGGCAAAAATTGATGGATTTTCGAACGTCTTGGAGTGCGATTTCTTGCGGCGTGGTCACAATCACGGCATGCACATCGGGAATGGTCTGAGCGACGCTCAAAGGCTCATCACCTGTGCCCGGAGGACAATCGATGATCAGGTAATCCAAACGTCCCCAATGCACTTGGCCGATAAACTGTTTGATGACCCCGTGCTTGACGGGTCCCCGCCAAATCACCGCGGCGTCGGGCTCATCCAAGAGAAGCTGAATGGAAACCACAAAGAGGTTTTGGGACAAGGCGCGAGGCACCAGACGCTTTTGATCGTCCACCTCAAAGGATCCTTGGACACCCAATATTTTCGGAATGCTAGGGCCGTGAAGATCCACATCCAGCAATCCCACACGGCAGCCTTTATGGCTCAAAGCAGCGGCCAGCCCGGCCGCCACACTGCTTTTGCCCACACCCCCCTTGCCGCTCATGACCAAGAGCTTATGGGTGATTTGACGGAGCTGCTGCCGAAGTTGCGCATCTTCCTCCTCCACGCTGGGTTTCTTCTTTCCGGAACAGGCGCCCTCTTCGCGAGGCACTGAGCCGCTCATGATCTTTCGAACCTCCTTCAAAAGTGTTTTGCAGGCTTCCCCGCCTTTTTCATGGGGAGCGTTGGACCGCCGAATCCAGCCGGAAAAGAAGCAGTCAAAGACCGTGCCAGAATCCTGGGTATCCACAAAGACAGCCTCAATCTCAGGCCGGCCGTGAAGAAGGTCAGTCATGAGCCGCCTTGGAGGAGGTAGGCGGTTTTTATAAAGGGAACAAAATGCACCGGAATGGTTGAAGCGAAGGTTCGAAAGACCTCCAAAAAGCTCCCTTGTTTTATTGGTCCCATGAGAAATACTGTCTTGAGGGGCGTGTGTGACCATGGAGAATGATCCATTCCAGGCCGACGTGTAGGAACACGGCAGGCCTTTGCCCCTACGTCCCATGCCCTTTGTTTTGCTGGAAGCGCGTGCCTCTGGCCCGCACAATGAATGGGCCGAAGCCTCGCGCCCCAAGTAAGAACACAGCTTCAGTAGGGGCGAGGCGCCGCCTCGCCCCTATCCTTGAACTGGCAAGAAACCTTGCCACGGCGAGTTTTCTGGCAGGCTTCTAGGGTCAGGATATGGAAAGGGCTGGGAATCAATGGGGCCGGCGGACGCGGTTCTTTCGGCCCTGTGAGGGGATTTGGGAATCCAGGCCGTGTCGAAGGATTTTACGGCGCAGTGTGTTTTTATCGATGCCCAATTCCCGGGCGGTAGCCATGCGTTTCCAGTGATTGCGTTCCAAGGCTTCCCAGATGGCGCGTTTTTCGATGTCGTCCAGGGTCCAGCCGGAGGGTGGCTCAAAGCCAGAGGACCTTCCCTGAAGATGCTCCGGCAGATGTTCCGGCCGAATCCAACCTTCGGGACACAAGATAAAGGCGTGTTCGATGGCGTTTTCCAGTTCTCTGATGTTTCCGGGCCAGTCATGATTCATAAAGATTTTTAAGGCTTCATGGCTTAAGCCAAGGATTTTCTTGTTTTGAAGGCGATTGAACCGGTCCACAAAATGGTTCACCAAAAGGGGGATGTCTTCTCGGCGTTTCGACAGAGGCGGAAGCCACAGTTTCACCACGTTGATGCGGTAAAAGAGATCTTTTCGAAAGAGGCCTTGTTCCACAAGGGCCTCCAGGTCCTTGTTGGAAGCGGCGATGATGCGCACATTGGCCGTGCAGCTTTTGGAAGATCCCAAAGGTTCATAGACCCGCTCTTCCAAAACCCTGAGAAGGCGTACCTGAAGCGCCGCCGAGATGTCCCCGATCTCATCGAGAAACAAGGTGCCTCGTTCGGCCAGGGCAAAACGGCCAAGACGGTTTCGCTTGGCGTCGGTGAAAGCCCCGGCCACGTGCCCAAACAATTCAGACTCCAACAAAGTGTCTGGAAGAGCCCCGCAATTGACGGCCACAAAAGGTCCCTTGGCCCTACGGCTCAAGGAATGAATGGCGCGTGCCAGGACTTCTTTGCCGGTCCCACTTTCGCCCTGAATCAGCACCGTACTTTCACTCTGAGCGATTTGCGGTAAGATACTGAACAGGCGCTGCATCATGGGGGATTTGGAAAGAATATCACCAAACCGGTATTTCTTTTGAATTTCCCGGCGCAGGGTTTCAACGTCCGTGAGGTCTCGAAAGGTTTCAACACCTCCGAGCGTGCGGCCCGCTTCATCTTTAAGAAGGGCTGTGCTGATGCTGATGGGGACTTCCCGGTTTTCGGCGTTCAAGATGGCCACCGATTGTTCCACCACGGGCTTTCCTGTTTCCATGCTGTGGCGCAAAGCACACGCCGTTTCACAAATGTTGGCCCGAAAAACCTCGCAGCATGGCTTTCCCAGAGCTTCCTGCGCCGAAACGCCCGTGATTCTCTCGGCCGCTTTGTTGAAAAAGGTGATCCGAAACTCGGTATCGACAGTGAAAACCCCGTCGGCGATGCTGTCTAAAATGGTGCGGGCCCCCTTCAGGGCGAGCTCCGACGTGTCGGCGCAGGAAAGCGCCTTCACTTCGTTCAAGGAGACGTCTTCATGGGCGCTCAAAGGATCTACCCATTCCTTCATTGAAGGTTATCCGATGACAGCCTCGTCTTCCCGCTGAGGGTTTTCATGCAACAGGCGTTGCACACGATACCACACCCCTTCGATGGCTCGAATCACCGCCGATTCACCATATTCCACTAAACTTCGACCGGCAACCTGAGCGCGGGTCACCACCGGGTCGAAGGGAATGTGACCCAGAAAGAAGGCTCCTCTTGCCTGGGCTATGTGAGCGATCCGTTGCGCCTCTTCCGGATGCAGATCCCACTTGTTGACGCACACTGCCGCCGGCACACCGAAGTGTTTGGCCAGATCCAGAACCCGTTCCACATCGTGACGTCCGGAAACGGTGGGTTCCGCCACGGCCAGCACCGCATGGGCGTTTCCTATGGAAGCGATCACGGGGCATCCCACGCCCGGTGGGCCGTCGGTTAGAATCATTTCCATCTGTCGATTTTCCGCGAGGCGTCGTGCTTCCCGACGAACAAGGGCCACCAACTTTCCGGAATTTTCTTCCGCGATACCCAGGCGAGCATGCACCATAGGCCCATAACTTGTTTCGGAAATGTACCATTCCCCGCACGTTTTTTCCACAAACTGCACGGCCTGAGCCGGGCACAAATGAGCGCAGACACCACAACCTTCACAAAGCAGAGGGTTCACGTGAAAGGCGGGATCAATGGCTTCAAAACGGCACCAGGAAAGGCATGATCCGCATTGAGTGCATTGTTCAGGGTCGATGATAGCTTCATGGCCCGAGATAAAGGAATGAGTTTCCACAATACGGGGCTGTGTGACCAAATGAAGGTCTGCGGCGTCCACATCGGCGTCGCATAAGGCCACGTTTCCGGCCAGAGCCGCAAAGGCTGCCACCAGGCTGGTCTTCCCCGTTCCTCCTTTTCCGCTGATCACCACCAACTCTTTCATCGTGACACCTCATGGACGCCTTGAGACGAGACGGCACCTTTCTCAGCGCGGCTCAGCCCGGCTTCGTGCGCCTGCCGAAGGGTTTCGTAAAGCTGAAGCATCATGTCACGCCATGGAGGAAAAATTTCCACGAGAAGATGACCTCGAGCGTATTGTTCGGCCACCTGCCGGTCAAAAGGGATTTCCAAATGAATGGGGATGTTTTCTCGACGGGCGTATTCTCGAATGCGATCATCTCCCAGGTCGCACCGGTTGATCACCAGGCCGCAGGAAATCCCCATCTTTCTAACGGCACCGACGGCCAGTTCCAGATCATTGAGACCAAAAGGTGTGGGTTCGGTCACAAGCAAGACATAGTCGGCTCCCCAAAGGCTCGTTACCACGGGGCATGACGTTCCCGGAGGAGCGTCCACGATGGTCACAGGGCTTGAGGTACAAAAACCGGCCGCCTGGCGCACCTTGCGAATGAGAGGGGGAGCCATGGCTTCTCCGATACGAAGGAGGCCGTCCACGAAATGGATGGAACCACGCCGTCCCGTGCGAAGCTTGCCCACCTGCCGCTGTGTCCAGGAGACAGCCTGTTCAGGGCATACCAAAGCACATCCGCCGCAACTGTGACAGAGTTCGGGAAAGGTCAACACTGTTTCCGGAAGAACTGCCAAGGCCTTGAACTGACACAGGTCCTCACAGGCGCCACAGCGGGTGCATTTGTCCGGATCGATTCGAGGCACATCCAGGGTCACCGGGACCGTAGCGTTCCATTGGGGTTTGAGGAAAAGGTGAGCATTGGGTTCTTCCACATCGCAATCCGCAAAAACGACCTGGCATGGCAGGGCGGCGGCTAGATTGCATGCCAAGGTGGTCTTGCCGGTGCCGCCCTTACCGCTGGCGATGGCAAGAATCATGGCATGTCCCCCCGCACCATGGCCGCTCCACATTTGGGACAGGTCATTTCCAGGCATGGAACGCCTTGGCGATGAGGCACCTGTTCTCCGCACTTTGGACACACGCAGACGGCGGGGGCTCCTTGAGTTCCACGACCCGCCCCGAAACGCTGCCCCTGCCCTCCTTGGCCGCGTCCTCCAGCTCCCGAACCTCGTCCACGACCCTGACCTTTCCCTCGCCCTTGGCCTCCTCCAGCGCCTCCAGATCCAGCACATCCTCGACCTTTTCCTGGTGCCATGATTTCTCCTTTGCTTTTTCCTTCATGTCTGCAGGATCGATACCGCCCGAGACCACGGCATCCTGGCATCCAGAATTCACGCTCATCCAAGCGCCCGGCAGCATAAGCCTCCACAACTTTGCGGACCTCTCCCGCGACCCCATGGAACACACGAAACCCCAATCCCTCCGCATAAAAAAGCAGTTCTCGACTCACGGCGCCGCAGATCAAGGTGGTCACGTTTTGAGCCCTCAGTCGTTCCAAGGTTTCGTAAGGGTTGGAAACGGTCCACGCTGAAACGGTTCCGACTTCACCCCGGCATTGCCATGGGTGGATGAGAAGAATCTGCGTACACCAGTCCAACACCGGAGCCACTCGGCCCCTGGAAACAGCCACCGCCACCATGGGTCACTCCTTGCGTCAGTCATTAAGGTAAGGGCAAGATTCATGCCCATGAAAGAAGATCTTCTGAAAAGGTCGAAACACTCTCTTTGCTTGTGAGCGCAAGGGGGAAAGGTTGGGAAGGGAGGAGTCCATTAGAGGGGCACATTGTTCCCAAAAGAGAAAACTAAAGGAACAATATGCCCGCAAAGGCCAGGTGCCCTATTTGTTGGATTTATAGCTTTCCTGAAAAACCTGTGGGTTGACGTTTCCGGAACCGGGCCCGCCGCATTCCGGAATGTAGCAGGTAACGTCTAGGAATTCGCATTTTTCCTTGCATGATGGGCAGGTTTCGGGCGGTGTGACCGCATCCAGGGTGTGACCGCATTTGTTACATTTCCACATGGTCATGGTGAGTCCTCCTTTTGTGAACCGCATCAAAGATTGAAAGCGTTCCAAAGAGCCGGCTGTTCACAAAGCCTAACTCGTATGGCTTTTTTTCGCATATCCTTTGTAAAAAAGAAAGGCATGGAACACTGGGCGGTCAAGGGTACTTTCTGGATCCTGGCATGAAAATCTTATTGGGGTGAACCCTTGGATTCGCCCCTTTGGTTTTGGGGGGCAGGAAGGGTCGGCGCCGGACAAAGTTCGGTGGTCCTCGGGTTCAAGCGGGCTGTCAAGAATCAAGAGAGGTAGCGTCGGGATCCTCGTGAGAGGTTCCGGTATGGTCCTGGATACCCATCAGAAAGTGTCGCACGTGTTCCGGAAGGGCTCCACCTTTCTTTTCCAGGCTGGGACGAAGGTGGTCCCGTGTGAGGGTTTCCACGTCTTTGACGCGCAGATTCAGGACCCGAAGCCATTCTTCATTGTAGGGTTTCCACAGTGCCTCTTGGGTATCTCCTCCGATGACATCGGCGCATAGGTGAGAGATATACAAGACGGCCACCAAAAGGCGCACCTCGTTGGGAATCTGTTCCGGAGGTGTGAAAACGGGATAATCTTGCATTTCCACAGTGCGACAGACATTTTCCGGAATGTTCCACTCCTGCAACAAGAGGGCTCCCAGCTTGGCGGAATCCAAAAGATCAATGAGGACGGAAAGTTTTGGATTTTGCTTTTTCATGAGCAGAAGAACGCTTTTCCCGATATCGTGCAGAAGGGCCACAGTGCTCAGCATGGACGCCTGTTGGCGGTTGACCAGCTGAGCGATTTCATAAGCCAGGTGAGAGATCACCACCGAATGATTGTGCAGGGCTCGAAAAGGAGGAGTGTTGGGCATGGTTCGTCGCAGTCCATCGGCGATCACCAGCTGATAGACCTGATTGAATCCAAGAAGAATGACGGCGTGTTGAAAGTCAGAAATTTTCTTTTGCCAATTGTAATAGGCGGAATTGACCCTTTTCAGGACGGCACTGACCAGGGACGGATCGTTTTTGGCCAAGGCCGCCACCTCCTTGGCCGACACGTTGGCATCGAGAAGCATCTGGGCTAGGCGGCTGGCGTACATGGGCAGCTGTGGGACTTTTTTCAGCATGCCCACGATCATTTCCGACTGCGTGTAATCCTGAGTGCGTTCCACGATATTGCGGCGCGCAAACCGTGTCATGAAATCGCAGTGCGCTGAAAGGTTTTCCAGGCGGACCTGATGTTCCTGAAGGCGTCTTTGATAGAAATCCGAAAGCTTTCTCGTGATAAAGGCGATCAGGGGAGGGTCCAAGGTTTCCAGAAGGGGTTCCGGGAAGGAAAGAATCAGGGAGGATTGTGCAGCGACGGCCGCCGTGAGTGTTCCGGAATTGCCGAAAAACAGGCTTTCACAGAAGACGTCTCCAGCCTGGCATACGGCGATCTGGCGTGCCGTGGTTCCAGAACGTTTGACAAGCCTAAGGCTTCCCTTGAGGACGAGATGGATCATGCGGTCCCGTTCCCCTTCACGAAACAGCACATCCCCGGCGCTAAGACTCTTGACGGCTCCTGCATTGTAAAGCCCGATCAGAATTTTTTCATGGATTCCCGGTAAAGCCTTGAACCAATCGTGATCCATTGTGATCTTGGGTGTTCTGTGCATGGGGTTCTCCACGTTTTGGGTTTATGTGCTATCTCTTCGCTTAGATCATTCGGCTGATTGCGTTCAAAAGGTTAAGGAAAATTGACAAGACTTTTGGTTAAGGCTACTGTCCGGCCGCTTGGTTTGTGGGGAGACATGAAAGGCATCGGCTGTGGAAGAAAGGCTATGAAGGCATGGAGAAGAAAATTGCGGTCTTGGCGGGGGACGGCATCGGTCCGGAAGTGATGGCGGAAGCTATCAAGGTGCTTAAGGTTGTGGAAAAAGAATTTGGAATAAGGCTGCATTATGTGGAAGCCGACGTGGGAGGCTGCGCCATTGATAAGCATGGCCACGCCTTGCCCGAAAAAACTTTGCAGGTGTGCCGGGAAAGCCATGCCATTCTCTTTGGGTCCGTGGGGGGTCCCAAGTGGGAAGGCTTACCCCCGGAACAGCAACCGGAACGGGCGGCTTTATTGCCCTTGCGCAAAACTTTTGATCTCTTCTGTAATCTGCGTCCGGCTCGAGTCTATCCCGCCTTGGCTTCGGCCAGTCCTTTGCGGGCGGATATTGTCGGAAACGGGTTTGACATTTTGTGCGTTCGTGAGCTGGCCGGTGGCATTTATTTCGGTCAGCCCAAGGGAAGGGACGGCATCGGAGCGCAGGAACGGGCGTATGATACCATGGTGTATCATCGTTGGGAAATCGAGCGAATTGCCCGAAAAGCTTTTGAGATCGCTCGAACACGTCGCCAAAAGGTCACTTCCATTGACAAGGCCAATGTGTTGACCACCATGGTGTTATGGCGGCAAGTGGTCACGGAGACGTCTCGAGACTATCCCGACGTGACCCTGAACCACATGTATGTGGACAACGCCGCCATGCAGCTCATGCGCGATCCCCATCAGTTTGACGTGCTCTTATGCGGTAACATGTTTGGCGACATTCTTTCGGATCAATGCGCCATGCTCACGGGATCCTTGGGCTTGCTTCCGTCGGCAAGTCTGGGGGCTTCCGACTTCGGGCTTTATGAGCCCGCCGGAGGATCCGCTCCGGATATCGCCGGAAAAGGGATCGCCAATCCCATTGCCCAGATCCTTTCCGCAGCGCTTCTGCTGCGCTACAGCGTGCATCGAGAAGACGCCGCATTCTCTGTGGAACGGGCCGTTGCCGAAACCATTGAAGCAGGCATTCGCACGGCGGATATCGCCCGCGGTGGGGAAACACCGGTGAGCACGGCGGCCATGGGCGATGCCGTTGCGGATCGGATTCGTCCCTGAAGATTCAGGCGTGGTTCCGAAGCTTAAGCTCCAGAGGATGAGGGTTCAGGTACACTTGGCGTTTCAGGTAAGGCTGATCGTATTTGCGCACATAATGGTTGATTAACGTGATGGGAACGATCAGCGGATAGATGCCGCGGTGATAGGCTTCGATGATTTCGCGAAGCTCTTCCTTTTCCGATGAAGGCAAATCCTTTTTAAAGTATCCCATGAGGTGAAAGAGCACATTGGTATTCTTCTTGACGGTGGCCTTGAGTTTCAGGGCCTCCGTCATCAGCTCTTCATAACGCCGGTACAAAGTGTCCAAAGGCAAGGACTTTCCTTCCGCCACCAATTTTCCCAGTTCCCGATGATGCTTAGGACTGTGGGCCATGTACAAAAGCTTGTGGTCGGTATGGAACTGAACGAGCCGTCCCAGATCCTTGCCTTCACGGACATGATCGTCCCAGCGCTTTCGATGAAAGATTCTCTCCACAAAATTTTCCCGAAGAACTTCGTCATGAAGTCGCCCCTCTTCCTCTACAGGAAGGTGAGGAAACGCTTTCATAAAGAGCCCGGCAAAGATACCCACGCCCTTTTTTTGGGGCATGCCCTTGCTGTCAAAAATCTTGACCCGTTCCATGCCGCTGCTGGGGGAATTGCTTTTAAAAATAAAACCGCAGAGGTTTTCGTTCTTAAGCTCTTCCAAGCGTTGCACGGCCCATTGAAGCATCTGGTCCGTGACGTCTCGACGGGTGCGGGTGGTGATCAGGCGAGGGTTTTCCGGGTCTCCTTCCAGGTGCATGGACTCTCGAGGAATTCCCATGCCGCATTCCACTTCAGGACATACGGGCACGTATTCAACATAGGCTCCGAGAATGTCCGTCACGTAACGGTCAAGCTTATGCCCGCCGTCGTAACGCACAGGCTGCCCCAACAGACACGCACTGACCCCCAGCCGAATCTTGTCCATGCCGGTCCTCTTGAGAAGTGTGAATGCCTAAAAGAGATTATCGTCTTTGGCAAAAGTGCCGCCGATTCGACCTAAACCGACCAAAACCAAGGCCAAAGAAACTTCTTTTTCCGAAGCCTCTTCGCGATAACTCAACCGAATTCCCCAGCATCCATGACGGTATTGGATTCCATAGGTTTGTTTGAAAGATTCCTGTTTGTCGAAGGAATAATCGTAAAGGACGTAGAAACTCAGAGCGGGCAGCACTTGAACGTGCATATTTCCGATAATTTCATCCACCGCCATGTCCTGCCGATAACGATAAGTGACCTGAGCCCAATCGCCTCGAGGAGAAGTGAGCCAGAGGGACAAGTCATGAAGATTGGTGCGGTTCTCATAGGGCGAATAAATTACGTCGTAGGAAAGGTTCAGGTAGCGTTCGGGGGTCAGGTCCAAAGAGACAAGCACATCGGAAAAGCGTTTCCCGGGCTGGGTTTCGATGGGAGGTTTTGGAATGGGTTCTTCCATGAGATAGGCTTGATGGATGCCGAGTCTTGCCCATTCCTTGTAAGCGGCGTGGGGTTCTCCGTTGGGCAAGGTTTGCGTTCTTTTGGCGGTCAAAAAGCTGGAAAAACCGTAAAGCACTGTGTTTTGACGTCCGATGCGGTCCAGGTTGTCAAAGCGAGGAAGGTCGTCCTGATCGATATCGGGAATGAAAACATAGAAAAAGTCGGGGCGAAGGACGTGCTGCAGGTCCAGACTGTTTGAAGGATGATACACCCGTTCCAGGCGCGTGGAAGCGGCGAGCCGAGCCTCGGGAACCCATCGGGATTCAAAAGCGGCATCCTTGTCGGCCTTGTCCGCTTGATAAAGGGTGGATCTCAGTCCAAGGGAGGGCTCCAGGGTCAGGTATGGAAACCACTGGACGGGATAGGCCAAAGCCGGAAAGACATCCGTCCGCAGGCCTGTGTCCCCTTCGGGACGCCAGTAATGAACGGCGGAGCTACCCAAGGTGTAGTAAGCCGATCCAAGCCCTAAAGGGGACGGTGTGATGTCGGCCCGCACATAGGGCAGTTGCTGCAGTGTCGTTTCATCAAGCTTTCGGTCGAGCTGGTTCCAGTAGCGCACATCGACGCTGGCTACGGCCGATTCCCATCGTCTCAAGAGATAGAGACTGGATTCTCGCGTCGTCACCGTCTCGTCGTTGAGAATCTCCCGCTGGCTCACTTGACGAAAAGCCCGATTGGTTTCCGTGCGGGACACGGATCCCGCTTTGAACTCTTTGAGGAAATTCCGATCACTGACCACATCCAGGTCAAGGAACATTTCGAGCTGATGCGGCAGATTCATCGTATGGTGGGCTCGCAGCCAGTAACGATCGGTTTCCTGAAAGGGATAACCTTTGTTCTGCAGATGACTTGAGTCCGCCTGATCTTCGAGGAAGTTCAAAAGCCATATTCCTTCGCCCAGGTTGGCATGATGGATACGATATTCGGTACCCAGCATCACACCGCGCTTTTCCATGAGATTGGCGTAAAAGGTCCAATCCATGTCTTGGCGCCATGCCCAGTAAAACGGGATTTCCACATAGGGGCCATGAAGGCTGCTGGTGCCGAAAGTGGGCGTGAGGAACCCCGATTGCCGTTCCCGGTTGACGGGAAAAAGGGCAAAAGGCAAGTAAAACACGGGCACTTTTCCTAACCGAAACCTTCCATGCTTGGCCCAGCCCAAACCGTCCACGGTGATGTCCATGTCCGCAAAAGCGATGGACCAATCCGGAGAAGCCGGGTCACAGGTCGTGAGGGTTCCTCGCGACACATGGTAACGGTCGGGACCACGTTTGGTGATGTTTCTCCCTGTGACATAGAAGCCGTTTTCGGAAAAATAGACGGTGCCGCCGTCGACCCAGCCCGTTTCAGTGTCCAGATGCCATAGGACCTTATCCCCTGTGAGCCAGTCCGATCCGTATCGAATACGGACCGATCCCGCCAGTTGGGCTTCCTGTTTTTCCAGATCCACCTGGGCCCAATCGGCCCGAATGGATTTGTTTTCCGACGTGATGCGCACATCTCCTTCGGCTTGGTAAATACGGTTGATGGCGTCATAGCGAAGGGTTTGGGCTTCAATGGTCCAAGGTGCATTCCCTTGAGAAAAGAAGTTTCGGTCTTTTGACGCGGTGGACGCTGAAGTCCGAGCGCAAAGCGGCCATGGCCCCAGGCAGGTCAGGGCGAAGCTTATGGCGAAGAAAAGAAGGCGAAGCATGAACCGGTTTTTGCCCATGGTTTTCAAGCCAGCAACTGGTCATGGGTTTGGGAAGATTCTCCGTAAAGTTCCTTGACTTCGCCGGCGAAGTACAGGGATCCCGTGATACAGACCACATCTTCGGGGGAAGCGAGAGCCTTGGCCTGTGCGATGGCGTCAGCAGGTCTGGGAATCACATAAATTTTCTTGGCAAAGGGTAACGCCAGACGTCGCAGTACGTCGGCTTGGGCGGCTCTGCCGTAGCGAGGTTGTGTGAAAATGGCGGTTTCCGCCAGAGGAAGAAGCCTTCGAAAAATGCCGCGAATGTCTTTGTCCGCCATGATGCCCATGACCAGGTGAACACGCCGACTCGGAAAATACGTTTTCAGCGCTGTTCGAAGACATTCAGCGCCGTGAGGATTATGGGCTCCGTCCAGGATCACCAAAGGTTGTCGTTCCAGAATTTCCAGCCGACCCGGCCATCGGACTCGAAGAAGCCCTTCAGCGATCTTGTCCGGCTCCAAGGCCAAAAGTTCCTTGGTTTCCAAGACTTCCAGGGCCGCCAGAGCTAAAGCTGCGTTGGTGTATTGGTGCTCTCCCAAGAGCCCCAAAGTGAGCTTGGACCACTGGCGTGCAAGGCCTTGGTAATGAAATTCTTGGGGCCCGTTTTTTTGAACCCGAAAATGGATACCGTACCGGTAAAGGGGCGCTGCCTTTTTCAGGCACGTCGTTTTCAAGGTGCTTTGAGCCGCAGGCTGCTTGACCGCCGTCACCACCGGGGTGCGCTCCTTGACGATCCCCGCTTTTTCTCGAGCGATGGCCGAAAGCGTGGATCCCAGGAATTCCTGATGATCCATGGCCACGTTGGTGATGATGGAAACTTCCGGATGGACCACATTGGTGGCGTCCAAACGTCCCCCCATGCCCGTTTCGATCACAGCCCAATCCACACCTTCCTGAGCAAAATAGTGAAAGGCCATGGCCGTGACCGCTTCAAAAAAGGTGGGCCACTCCTCACCATGGACCACCCGCACCACGTCCTGGAACACGTCGAAGATGCGCTCTGGAGAAGATTCCTCATCGTTGATGCGAAATCGTTCTGTAAAGCGTACCAGGTGAGGTGATGTGTAAAGGCCCACTCGCAGGCCGTGACGCGTGAGAATGGAAGAGAGCAGGGCAGCCGTCGAGCCCTTGCCGTTGGTTCCCGCAATGTGTATAGCTCGATAACGCCGATGTGGATTTCCTAAGCGTTCCAAAAGATTTTCCGTCCGGTTGAGTCCGAACTTGATACCCACTTTCTGAAGACAGCAAAGAAAATCCACCGCGGATGCAAAATCAACTACCGACCCTGTCATTTCCTTTTCCGTACGCCATGCATTGTGCTGGATCAAATTGGTAAATCTGTGAGCTCACCCCTTTGTCTGGGATGGGTTCCCCCCTTTTCCGCAGCGCTAGAAGTCAATTCTTCCTAGCACAGTTTGCAGGGGGATAAAAGACGTGAAAAAGAAAAGCGACCGAGCCGGCGTTTCCGAAAAGGCTTGTTCGAGAACCGAGAACCCAAGGTGCCGGCACATCTTATCTGATAAATAGGGGCGAGGCGGCGCCTCGCCCTACATGTCAAATGCTTTCATTTTCTGGGGAAGGGGGCTTCAACCCGCTTAGGAGGCCAACGGGACACACGCGCTGCCAGGGAAAATGCGCTCTCGGACAGCCTCTTAGGCGCAGGTATAGAACCACCTTCTGGCATGAACCTGCGGGCTCAGGCCATACCAAAAGGACGGCGCGTCAAGGTGCTTGTGTCTTAGGTCTTGTCATGAGGGCCGGGGTGTGTAAAGGACGGCGACAGCCTTGGCCGGCTTGTCCCCCGCGCACCGAAAACTGTGGCTGATGTCCGAATCCAGGTAAATGCTGTCTCCTGGTCGCAAAATCTCCACGCGATCAACGGTTCGAAATTCCACTTCCCCTTCCAAAATGTAAAGGAATTCCTCCCCCTCGTGGCTTTGAAAAACCATCTGATTCGCTGTTTGCAAAGGGAATTCCACAAGAAACGGTTCCATGTGCTTGGACCGTTTTCGAAACTCTAAGGATTCGTAAATGTAGTTGCTTTCCCCTTTGCTCTGATGAGGCCGCCTTTCCAGTCGAGAGCGCTCGCCGGGTCGAGTGATGGAAATCTTTTCTTCGGTTTCCTGTTCTTGGAAAAAGTGCGCCAGGGTGACATTGAGGGCCCGAGCCAGTTTCATGAGCGTGGCGATAGGTGGAACCACGTGGTCGTTTTCAATTTGCGAGAGAAAAGGTTTCGAGAGCCCCGTCTTTTGGGCGAGATCCTGAAGGGTGTACTTGTTCTGTTGACGAAGTCCCCGCACTTTGTGTCCGATCTTCAAAGCCTTCACAGCCAGGTGGATGTCGTCATGTCCTGCCATCGTGCCTCCTTTGTTGCGTGTTCTGTTGCGGTGCAGGGTCGGCCCGAGGAACATGCGTTACGAGATGCCCGTGTGCGGAGGTGAAGACATGATGCGCGAGATGGGCCCCTGTGAAGTCGTCAGGGCAGTTTAACGGAAACTTGATTTGATGGGAACAAAATTTTAGATCGACGACGATCCATGTTTGAAAAGGCTTAATGGGGATCTGGAGGTTTCTGTTCCCGCCCGAAGATGAACTACCCTGTAGGGGCTGACCCCTATGCCCGCCCGACGATGCAACGCAGGGCACAATCAAGGCCCAGCAGGGGCGGACCGATGTGTCCGCCCGATGATGAGATGCGGCCGAAGCCACGAACCTGTAGGGGCGGACCGATGTGTCCGCCCCGAAACAATCGGGCCGGTGCGGGTTATGGGGCGCACACACCGGTGCGCCCCTACAACAATTCCTTTCTTCATGCGGGTGATGCCAGATCCAGGGGATGGATTTATCACGTGATCAACAACCCTGTAGGGGCGGACCGATGTGTCCGCCCCGAAACAATCGGGCCGGTGAGGGTTATGGGGCGCACACACCGGTGCGCCCCTACAACCTTTCCTTCATGTGGAGGACGACAAATCCAGGGGGCGGATTCACTCGTGCAATCTAGAGGATTGCGGGCATCTGCGTTAAAAGGGCATCCGCATCAAACGGACACCCTCATCAAACGCATACCCTCACCAAACGGATACCCGCATCAAATGGGTGGGGCGATGGTCACCAGAACACGCATGGGTGTGCGGGCCTGAATGCCATGGGGTTCGGCAATATCGCAGATCAGTAAATCTCCGGCGATGACCGGAAGGCTTCGTCCTTCACCCGCCAGAAACTCGCCTTCGCCTTCCAGAATCAGAAGGCTGACCTGCCCTTCGATGTCATGGGCATGAACCGGGAGCCCCTGACCCGGCAGAAAGTTGAAATTCAGAATCTTGAAATAAGGGGAATCATGAACCAGAAGCCGCTTCATGCCTTTTTCGGAAAAGTCATTGGCTTTAAAAAGGTTTATTTGTTTCATGACGGGTCTCCTTTCCGGCTTTCGATCGTCCCATCAGGCGTGCTGTTGGAGCGTTTCGATGCCGCTTTTCGGGATAAAGTCTCTTGTTTCCAGCACATTGCCTCGAATACCCAGAACGATTTCCGTCAACGGCACTTCTTTACCCGCTTTTTCCATACCTTTTCGGACCACGCTCAACAGAGCGGAACAGCAAGGCACTTCCATGGACAGGACGGTGACGTGGCGGATGGTGTTCTGGGAAAAGATTTTGGCGAACCGATCCACGTATTCCAAAATGTTATCGAACTTAGGGCAGCCGATCATTACAGCTCGACCGTTAAGAAATCTTTGGTGGAAATCGGGAACGGCCACGGCCGTGCAGTCGGCGGCCACCAGCAAATCGGCGTTTTGAAGAAAAGGCGCATTGGGGGGAATCAGGCGAATCTGCACGGGCCAGTGTTGCAGAGCGGAGTCCGTGGGCACCGAAATCTGCGCTCGATCCACCGGACTTTGCAGGGTGTGGATCTGCTGCGATGGGCATTGATGGACACCATGAGGCGCGCGGGGTTCCTCTGGTTTCTCCGAATGCTTGCTTTCCAGATAACGTTCCACGGCCTCGGGATCGAAGTCTTCGGCTTCCCTTTCCACAAGCCTAAGCGCCCCTTGAGGGCACTCGCCCAGACAGGCGCCCAAGCCGTCGCAGTAGACGTCCGAGACCAAAGTGGCCTTGCCGTCGATGATTTCAATGGCCCCTTCAGCGCAGGCGATGACGCATTGTCCGCAACCGTCACAGCGCTCTTGATCGATTTCAATGATTTTTCTCATCACTTTCATGATGCCTACTCCTTCAGTTTTGATTTCAAAGGGATGTGAAAACAGCGATCAAAGTCTTTCACCGCGGATGAGTCGTTCGGCCATGGATTGGGCTGTTTCCGAAAAAAACGCACCCTCAAGGCTTTTGAAGAGCGACGCGGCTTGTTCTGGATGTTTGGCCAGGGTTTCTTCCAGTTCGGCCAGGCGGTGAGCCTCTCGAACACACTGTTCATTGACGCTTCCTTTTCCGCCCGGTTGGGTCATGGCGTCAATGATGGCACAGACTTCATGGACCAAGTCCGGACGCGCCCCCAGTCGTGAAAGTATTTCTTTTGCTGTTTCCGACGCCGAAACCGGCGCTCCTTCAGGCGCGGCTTCATGGAGTAAAGCCGCAATCAGGACGACCGCAGGATCGGCCTCCAAGGGCAAGGCCAACTTTTCCACATACCGAGCGACTCGCCCCGCATGGGCGATACGTTTGAAGTCACGCCCGAAGTGCTTTTTCATTTCCACGGCCACTCGGTCCTTGAGCAGATGTTCCCTTTGGGCCAACAGTTCCGGTGGGAGTTCCCCCAGGCACTGGTCGGCAAACTTGCAATAGGCCGCGCACCCGAAGTCCATCTGAGGATTCACGAACTTATGGCCGCAGTTTCGACACTTTCGGCTGGTTTCATCCTTAAAGAATTCCACCGTGTGGCCGCATTGAGGGCATTTGGCCTCAAAAATGGCCCCCGGCTTCCAAAACCGGCTGTCCTGTCCGGGACATCTCATGGTCTGAATCCTCCTTTCGCGTATCGTGCGCCATGCGGTGATTTCAAACGTAACTTAAGATCGACTCTTTTCATGTGCCTTGATTTAAGTCAAAGAGCCTGTTTTTTTAAAAGAAACCCCAACGGCGGCGGGACCTGCCCTTGCCATCAGCACAGAATGCGTTAAAGAAAAGAAAAATTTTTGTGGCGGTTACGGAGCTGAACGACGACAGGACGAATCGGTGAAGGACGGCGGGCGACTAAAGGCTTTTTTGGATTTTGTCTATCATCGGTATCATCGAAGGGAATTGGTTCCTCCCGACCCATTGCAGTGCTTGTACAGCTACGATGACGCAACAGACCGGGAAGTGGTGGCTGTTCTTGCGGCTTCACTGGCCGTGGGTAGAGCTCAAAGCATTGTTCAGCAGGTGGAAGCGATTCTTTCCCGCATGGGAGTTCACCCCGCCTATTTTCTGCGACATGCCGATGCCGCCGCTCTGGAGGAAGTCAGTCGAGGCTTTCGGTACCGTTTCTTTAGCGAAGAAGATCTTGGAAACTTTCTGAAGCGTCTATCTTCTGTGCTTTGCGAGTACGGATCCCTGGAATCGGCCATGGCGGTGTGCCTCAAGCGTTCCAGAGGTGAATTGCTGGAGGCATTAAATCTCTTTGCAGGCCTTATGGCGTCTTCGGGTCCTCATGGCAGGCCGACGAGGAACCGTTTGGTGGCGATTCCCGCTTCGGGAAGCGCTTGCAAGCGTTGGCATCTTTTCCTGAGATGGATGGTGCGCTGTGACACCGTGGATCCCGGCGGCTGGTCTTGTCTGCAACCCAAAAGCCTTATGGTTCCTGTGGACACCCACATGTTCTCCGTGGCTCGAATCTGCGGCCTGACGCAACGCCGACACAGCGACTGGAAAACCGTTTTGGAAATCACCGAGGGCTTTCGGCGTCTTATGCCCGAGGACCCGTGCCGCTACGATTTTTCGCTGACTCGAATGGCCATGAGGGATAGAAACATCTTGTTCAGTTGGTGGAAACCGAACGAAGGAGGGACAGAATGCGAAGATTTCTAAGCATGGCGATGGTGATTGTGGGCGTGGTATGTGCGGCCTTTTCCGTGCAAGCTGTGACACCGCACGATATTTTTCAGGCCAGCACACTGAACCAGATCCTTCAGCGCGGCACCCTGATCGTCGGCATGGAAGTGGAATACTATCCCTTTGAATATGCCGACACCAAAGGCAATCCCGTGGGTTTTGACGTGGATCTGGCCAAACTCATCGCTCAGGAACTAGGGGTCAAGGTGGAAATCAAGGACATTGAGTGGACCGGCTTGATTCCGGCGCTTCAAAGCAGGAAGGTGGATATGGTCATTTCGGGAATGACCCGCACCTTGGAAAGGGCCAAAGCGGTCAGCTTTACGGAGCCGTATTTCGTGACGGGTTTGTGTGCCTTGCTGAGTGTCAAAAGGGCCGCCGATGTGACCACCGTGGATCAACTCAATGCTCCAGGTCGCATCCTTGCCGTCAAGACAGGCACGACTGGAGACCTTGTGGCCACAAAGCGTTTTCCGAACGCCACCATCAATCGGTTTAAAGATGAAACGGCCTGCGTGCGGGAAGTGGTGGACGGGCGGGCCGATGCCTTTTTCTATGATCAAATCTCCATTGCCAAACACCACGGCCAAAACAAGGAGACCACGCGGGCCATTCTCAAGCCTTTTACCTATGAACCCTTTGCCATGGCCATTCGAAAAGGGGACTTTGACTTCCTGAATTGGCTGAACACTTTTCTGGACACCATCAAGGGTGATGGCCGCTATGACGAGTTGTATCGAAAGCATCTTGGAGCCGTAATCAACCCATGATGTATCGTGTTGTTGTGCGTTGTGTGATCGGGGCCTTGGTCATTGCGACCTTGGCCCTTTTGTTGGGCACCCTGCAGTACCCTTGGAACTGGCGTGTGCCCTGGCAGTATCGAAGCCTTTTCTTCCAAGGCTTTGCCTACACGCTCCTTATTTCGCTTGGGGCCATTGCCATGGGCTTCGTGATAGGAGTCGCCGGAGGCTTGGCACGGGTTTCCAAGAGCCAAGTGCTTCAAGCGCTGGCGTCCTATTATGTGGAGTTGTTTCGAGGCACGCCTTTGCTGGTGCAGATCTATATCTTCTACTTCTGCCTGGCGACGGCCGTGCGCTATGACAACCCTCTCATCATCGGCATGGTTACCCTGGCTTTTTTTTCAGGCGCTTACATCACCGAAATGGTGCGTGCCGGCATTGAATCCATCGATCCCGGCCAAATCGAAGCGGCCAAATCCACAGGGCTCAATGAACGCCAGACCATGCGCTATGTGGTTTTTCCACAAGCTTTTCGGCGCATCATTCCACCGGTGACCGGCCAATTTGTTTCCCTCATCAAGGATTCATCGTTGCTTTCCGTGATTTCCGTTCGAGAATTAACCAAAGCCTCGGAAGTGATCAATGCCAGCACCTACAAGACCTTTGAAGCCTACTTGCCTTTGGCTCTGCTTTATCTGGCTCTCACCTACCCCTTGTCTTACCTGACGCGCAAGTTGGAACAACACCTGACCAACGGGAAAAAATAATCTTTGGCAGGAATCCTCCTGGACGATGACGAAGACAGCCGGACTTGCATTGGAGGAGCTCGGCCTTTATGTTACAAGGGCGGCTGACAGGATGATTGCAACGAGGCCATTGACGAAGAGGAGAAGCCCCATGTCGAATAAATCGGTTAAGCTCTACGCCCTGAGTACCTGCATCCATTGCCGCCACACGAAAGATTTTCTCAATGAATGCGGGGTCACATACGATTGTGTGGATGTGGATACCTTACAAGGGGAAGAACGCCAGGCAATGATCGAAGAAGTCAAACGTTTCAACCCCAACTGCACCTTTCCGACCATTCTTATCGGGGATAAAGTCATCGTTGGTTTTCGAAAGGATGAGATTGAGGAGGCTTTGAACTCATGACGGCCGCCGAGCTCTATGAAAAACTGCGTCCCGTTCAGGAAGCCAAAGGATATTATTTCAATCGGGATCTTGAAGGCATGACCATTCCTCTTTTGGAGAGCCTTCTTATCAACAAGGAACGGTACGGGTACATGGTGTGCCCGTGCCGATTGGCGTCCGGCGATCGCGAAAAGGACCGGGATATCATCTGCCCATGTGTGTACCGAGACCCTGATGTGGCCGAATACGGCAGTTGTTATTGTGGTCTCTATGTTTCAAAGGACTGGAACGAAGGAAGAATACCTCACGTCACAGTTCCTGAAAGAAGACCTGTGGAAAAGATTTTCGCTTGAGAAGTAAGAAAATGTCAAGGGACAGGGGGGACCTTGGCACGAAAAAGGATGGTTGTCTTGCCCTGCGATTTCGAGAAATCTTCAAGGATTTGGTTCCATTGCTTCTTGGAAACCTGAAGATTCAAACGCCGTGGATTTTGGCCCCCATGGCTGATTTGACCCATGCCTGTTTTCGAGATTTGGTGGCTCAGTGGGGGGGCTGCGGCCTCTACTACACGGAAATGCTCAATGCCCGGATTGTGGCTTCCTCAAATCCGGAAAAGGATCCTTACTGTGACGCCGGCATGCAGGACAGGCCTCGAGCGTGCCAAGTTGTGGGGGATGATCCCGCGGTCGTGACCAAAGCTTTTGGAAAGTTGCAGAATCTTGGCCGGTTTGATGCCTTTGATTTCAATCTGGGATGTTCCCGAGGTCTGCCGGCTCGGCACGGATGGGGAGCGGCTCTTTTGCAGCGACCGCACCGGGTACGGGAGATTCTTAAGAAAGTCCGAGGCGAACTGCAAGGACCGCTCCTGGTAAAAATGAGGATTCCCGAAACCGGGGATGAGCCGTTGGAACTTTGGGCGGAGCTGCTTGACGAGTGTGGAGTGGATGCTGTGGTGTTCCACGCGCGTTATGCTCGAGATCTTTTCAAAAGGCCTGCTCGATGGAAGGCCCTGAAGCGTTTCAGGAGCGCCTTTTCCAAGCCGCTTATCGGAAACGGAGACGTTTTTTCGCCGCACGATGCCGTGCGGATGATGGAAGAGAGCGGCTGCGATGGGGTCATGATCGGCCGAGCAGCCCTGATGCGTCCGTGGATTTTTTTCGACCTCAATCACTTTTCTAAAACAGGCACCGTGCCTGATCCTCCACATGTCGCCGAAGTTATCGTTGCCTACGCAGAACTTCTCTCGTCGCGTCTGTTGGAACCCGAGGCGGTGCGGCGTTTTCGGCTTTTTGCCTTTTGGATATGCCAAAATTTTCCTTATGGAGCACACTACTACCATAAATCGTGCCGCACCTCAAATCTTCAGGCCATGGTGGAGACCCTGCACGGCTTTTTGTCCCGAGAATCGCTTCCCGATTACCCCGTGCGGCCCTTGATGATGTGAATCAAAGAAAATGAGCCGGGTCCTATGAAAGAGTCGGAGAAAGGGACACCCGTAAGCGGTGCTGAAATGTCCGGTTTTCGAGGGGCTAATTATTGGGCTCGCCAAGTGGGCCGCGAAGAGTTGCCGGTGCTCCGCCCAACGGTCATGGCCATTGCTCGAGTTTTTACCCAGACGGGCACTTCTTCCTCGGCCATGGCGGAAGCTGTTTCCAGAGACCCGTTCATGAGCGCTCGAATCCTGCGCATGGCCAACAGCGCTTATTACAACCCCGGGCTTAAGAAAGTCACGGCCATTCCAAGAGCCGTGGTGGTCGTGGGTTTTGATGCCGTACGTCAGGTCTGCCATTTTGCACGCTTTGTAGAAGAAATCTACAGTGGACAGCGGCTTCAGGCAATCTTACGACATGTTGTCGGCGCTTATAAGCAGGCTCTTTTAGCGCAATGGTTGGGCGAGACCCTTCGGGACGGCTTCCCGGAGGAGCTTTTTACGGCCGCACTCCTTTTAGACATCGGGCTTCTGGGTCTTTTATGTGTGGTTCCCTCAGAAGCCGTGATGGTTTTCACGGAAAAAATTTCGCGTTGTTCCGTCCTGGAACAAGCTTTGGTGGAAAAAGAGGTGTTCGGTTTTGAAGCGCGCCGACTCACTGTGCGGCTCGCCGATGAATGGAGCTTGGGGGATTTGCTGAAAAGGGCGGCTCAGGACCGTGAGGATGTGGAGGTAAGAGTTCAATGTGTGCGACTTGGAGCGACACTTACAGCGGCTTTTGAAGAAGGTCGTGGTTCGGCGGCTTTGACTACGGCGCTTGAAACCGCCGTGGATCGCCTGAAAATTCCCGAAGCCACCCTGCTGCGCCTCTTGCATGCCGCTGAAAAAAAGGCACTGGAATTTTCCTTGGAGCTTCCGCTTTTGGAGGGGAAACTGCCGGAACCGAAAGAGCCGGTAACACTCGGAGCCCCTACGGAACCAGAGGCTGTGCAGTCCGACAGAATCCAAGAACCGGAGCTCTTGGTCTTGGAAGAGGTGCCTCGGGCTCCGGCCGATCCCGAAAGACAATTGGAACTTTTGGACGATATGATCACCTACGTGGTGGATCCAAGCCGTGCCCACACTCAGGGTCTTCTGGATCGAGCCGCTCAAGGGCTTTTGGAAGGGGCTGGGCTGGACCGCGTGATTTACTTTCGAGTGACCCCAGATGAAAGATTCTTGGAAGTTAAGTCTTTTTACGGCCCCTTTGACGGGCGCCTGCATGGGCTTCTCGTGCCCGTGGATTCTTATTCCAATATCTTTGCCCATGTGCTTCGGGGTCCTCCTTGGTTGTGGGTGCATGAGAAGAGTCCGGCCAGTGTCAAGAACCTTGTCGCTCCAGAGGTGCTGCAATTCTTTTCCTCTCGAGAATTCCTTGTGGGGCGCGTAGGGCCGGCGGCGCACCCGGCAGGCGTGCTTGCCGGCGAACGCCTTTCAAAACATTGGCCCTTGGATGAAAAGGCTTTTCTTGCCTTTCGGCGTTTCTGCGACCTTACGAGCCTAGGTTTTGCCCTGTTAAGGCGAACTTAGACTTCCAGGCCTTTTAATGGGGGGGCGGCTTACCTTCGGCCTGAAGCCCAATTGAAGGGTTGAAAAGGGCGAAAAAAAAGCCCGGCCGAAGCCGAGCTTCTCACATTCATCAGGAATGGTCGATTGCTAGTGAATGGACGGGCTCTCCGTCACTTCTTCTCCCACATCCCGAGCCCATTCGGCATGGAGCCGATCCGCCCAGACATCTCCACCACCACCTAAAAAGTCAGCCACATTTTCCACACCCCAATGGGTCATCCACAGCGGCCGACGTTCCTTTCGAAGCTCCTCAATATTCAGTGTCACCATAGCCATCCTCCCTTATTTTTTCGAGAAATCTTTCTCGATGTTTTCTTGCACCTAACCTAAATCCTTTTTCCTTAAGGTCAAGGGGTGGGGAGATGGTTTGATGAAAGGCGTGTTTGAGAGGCGAAGCTGGTTGACAGAATCCGTCGACCGGTGCCATGATACAGGCAATCGAGCGGTTTCCCTGTGCATGTTCGTGGCGACCAATCCCTGTCTCGCTCCTTACCGCATTTCGGTCATGGAAGCGCAAGAGCTCGTGTCGGTATTCGGCATGGAGGATTTTCTTGCAAACCGGGAATACCTCACGGAGAGATGGCACCCAGAGGCCATAGACCAGCACGGACCGGAGGGATGGGATGGCCGGAGAGACCTTTCGAGGTTTTTTCCTCGTCGATTCCAAGTTCAACATTGTTCATATGAACGAAGCATGCAAACAAAGCCTTGGAATCGTCAATGGGTTTCCATCGCAGCGCTGGAGCCTGGAAAAACTCTTTAAGGCGCTGGAATGCCCTCTAACACCACGGCAGCTGGTTGCCGATCTGCGCCGCGCCTCGGGAAAACCATTATATTACCAAGGGCGCTCCCGGTCCGAAAACCAAGCCTTGCAATTGGTTTTGGAGCAGATGCCGGTCAAGGGCAAGATGGTCTTAGTGGGGTTGATTCATCAGGGAGCCCCTCCCTCACCCTATGAGTCCTCAAGTGCTGAGGGGACAGGCGTCCTGCAATGGGCCCTGGACGGCCTGCGGGAAGGTTTTTTTGTCGTGGAAGCCCGATCCAAAATCATTGTGTATGCCAACGAAGCCTTTCATCTTAAACGTGGGCTCAGGCCCCCATTGGCCGTGGGCAAAAGGTGCTACCAAGCTGTTCGAGGGCTCATGGATTCTTGCAGTTCCTTGGGGCGAAGGTGTCCTTTGGAATCCATGGACCCGGACGCACTCCATGCCTTTTGCCCAAACGGAGAAGGAAGCCCAAACGGGACCACTCTGGTACGCTTGACACCATTGCGTCATGACGGAGAAGGACTTTATGTGGCCGGCATGGAGTGGGCCTCTTCGGAGCGGGCGTTCGGGAGTGATGCCAATGGGGAAGCTTCCAAGGCCGGGGAACGAAAAAAGACCACCAAGGCCCCTACCTACACACGATTGCAAGAGGTGGTTTCAAAGGCCACACGAGCCCCGACCCTTAAGACCCTTCTGGGGGTGCTCTCTCAAGCCGTCCACCAGGATGTGGGGCCGATGGATTTGGTTTTTGTTCTTCCCGATGCCGCCGGAAAAGATTATCTGGTCCTTTCCGAATCCTCCAACATTTCCTCCCATGAGCTTCAAAATTTAAAAAGCCTGTTGTTTGAAGGGAAGCGGTTGAGCCGTGTTTTCGACAAACGACACGATCCAGGCCTTATCGAAGAGAAAGCTTCTGCCTTGGAAGCTCTTCAAGCTCTTCTGCGTCAATGGGCGGCTCCACGAAATATGGTGAGTTTTGGTCTTCTCGATGTTCCCCGAAAAGCTTTCGCCATGTATGTAGCCCTCTCCGGTGAGCTTCAGGTTCTTCCGGACGATCTGCGCGGCTATATGGACGCCCTTTTTTCCCTAACCTTCGGAGCCGTAAACCGCCTCATTGTGGAAGAGACGGCCGTCGCCAGCCCTTCCTTTCACGAAGCTGCGTTGGTCGGACGAGACGGCATTATCGGTCGCAGCAAGGAAATGCTTGAAGTCTTCGAACTCATCGACCTGGTGGCTGCCTCCGACGCCACCGTGCTCATCACAGGGGAAAACGGCACGGGAAAAGAACTGGTGGCTCACGCCATTCACCAGAGAAGCCATCGCAAAAAAGGGCCCTTCGTGGTCGCCCATTGTTCAGCCTATTCTCCCACCCTGCTGGAAAGCGAACTGTTCGGCCATGAAAAAGGAGCCTTTACGGGAGCCATTCGCCGTAAAATGGGCCGCATCGAAAGGGCTCAGGGAGGCACCCTCTTCTTGGATGAAATCGGTGATATTGCCCCTGCGACCCAGGTTTTGCTGTTGCGCTTTCTTCAGGACCACCGCTTTGAACGCGTGGGCGGAGAATCGACCCTGCAGGCGGATGTTCGAGTTCTGGCGGCTACGAACCGAAATCTTCTGGAAGAGGTGGAAAGCGGTCGTTTTCGAGACGATCTCTACTACCGACTTAACGTCATCTCCATTCATCTGCCTCCGCTACGGCAACGCAAAGAGGACATTCCCCTTTTGTGCCATTACTTTCTCAAGAAATACAGTGCCAAGGAAGGCAAGACCGTCACCAGCTTTTCTTCGGGAGCCCTTCAGGCCTTGATGGACTACGATTGGCCGGGAAACGTACGGCAGCTGGAAAACGCCGTAAGCCATGCCGTCATTCTGGCCCAGGAAGACACCATTCGGCGCCAACACTTGCCCCGGTTTTTATTCCATGCCCATGACCCGACGCCTACCGCCGCCTCTCTTTTGGAAAATGAAAAACGCTTGATTCTTCAGGTGCTTCGACAAACCCAATGGAACAAACACGAAGCGGCCCGAAAGCTTCAGGTGAGCCGTAGCACCCTCTACAGCAAGATTCAACGCTACGGACTTCGGCCCGAAAACAGTGTTTGAAGTGTGGAACACTGGGTCGGATCTAAAACATCTTCACTATAGTCCATATTATTAAAGAGATGCCTCATAAAAACAAAATATGCTGTCGTATTTCGGTCCAAAGCCCAGCTTTCTTTTCGTTCTTGAGGACTGAGCGGAAGGAAAAGCGAAGAGGTTGTGAACTTTCTAAGAATCTAAAAATACCTTGAAAGAGAATGCGTGAAATCAAGCACAACATAACCGAAGGGGTTTGGCGCGGAATTTGTATGAGTAAAAGGCGGTGATGAGATTCAAAACGAAGGAGCATCGGAAGGTGGTTTCGAAGCCGGTTTTTTCCAGGCGGACATCCTTTCTCCTGCTTCCCTTTCTTTCGATGAAGCGGCGTACCCATTCCTCATTCCACATCTGACGGTGGTTCTTTTTCCTTAGCAGCGCAGTATCCATGCTTTTCATGACCTGAAAGGGCGGGCTCGTTCCGGTCTGTATGGGGCAAAGGCTCGTTGAACAGGGAGTCCTCAAGCTTCCTTCGGGGGAAGGAGGCGGCCGCGGCGTGCCAAGGAACGCCCGTGTTGCCACGTGGCATGCCGGGCCGATTTCTGGGGACTCGAGATGATTGTGCGGCTGGGTTTGGCAAATTCTGTGAGGAAAGGGGGTGGGAGAAGGCGAAAGGGCTGCATGAAGCAGCGGGACTTCGGAACGCGGAAACGGCCTTGCCGAGGTGATGGAAGCGTTTAGAAGCCCGAAGGATTCCACGGAGCTCATGGGGTAAGGTTCCGGAACTCAAGGAGGTCAAAAGATGGCGAGAAAAGTTCGGGAAGTGGAGATTAACAGTCGGGAGGATACCCTGACATTGATGGGGCCGGATGTTCGGCCATGGCCGGTCACGCCGCCTCCTTCTCCGGAGGAAGTGGCCGCCGTCTATGCGCGAAGAAAGGCGGAAGAATTCGGTAAATGGTGCGAAGACAATCTGCGCATTGAATATTCGCGAGGAAAACCGGAAGCCCTTCAGGGGGTTCGAGTTTTGTCTTGCGGTCTTTGGCGCATGGGCCACAAGTTCGCTTCGGGACTTCTCAGCGAGCTTGGCGCCGAACTGATCAACGTGGAACCGCCTGAAGGAGATCCTTTACGGAAACTCACGCCCTTTGGCCGTGAAGAATACATGCTGGAAGACAAAAGCGGCCAGAAGTGCGGATTGGATTTCATTCATGAGCTGCGCAACGCCTATTCCGTGACCATCAATTTGGAGACGGAAAAGGGTCGCGAACTTTACACCAAGCTGGCTCAACATGCCGATATTTTGATCGAAGAATACCCTCCGGGATACATGGATGAAAGGGGCATCGGCTACCGGCAACTTTCCCAGATCAATCCCAAGCTTATTTACTGTTGGATAGGTGAGCACGGCCAGTGGGGGCCCATGAAGGATCGGGTGTCCAAATACGGTCAATGGATGCTGGATCCCTTTGGCCAGGCGGCCTGCTCTTTTATTCATAATACCGGTTTCCCCGAAGACTTGTTGCCGCGCGGCAAGGGCGGTGATCCTACCCGTTCGGGTGTCTGGTTTGCCGATTATGTGGCCGGAGAACAGACGGCGGTGAACGCCTTGGCAGCCCTTTACTGGCGCGATGAGTTCAGCGGGGAAGGTCAGTTCATCGAAACCACGGCGGCCGAAGCCCTCATGGACATTTTGGACTTTGACATCACGTGGTATGGGTTCAACAAGAGCATCAAGGCCCGTACGGGTGGTTGGGACCCCAACCTGAATCAGTATGCCTGGAACCCGTGTAAAGACGGTTACATGATGATCGGTGGCCAGACCGACCGTCTGTGGTACCGCATCGGTATGTGTATTGAGCGGGAGCTGCCCATCTTCGGTCGTCTCATCCATGAAGACCCTCTGTTGAAAGAAATGGCCGCCCGCAACGCCTTGCAAGCCCTCACCAAGACCTACACCATGACCACCATGTGGCTTCGTAACATCAACCGCGTGGAAGCCGAAGAAAAGCTCATGCAATACGAAATCGCGGCCGGTCCTCTGCTTTACATCGATGAAGTGGCCGAGTTCCCGCACTTCAAATATCGGCCGTGGGTCAATGTCCTCGAGGATGAAGAGTACGGGACCCTCATGTACGCCGAATCGACCAACGCCTACCAGATGCGCACACCGGCCCGCGTGAAATGGCTTGGTCGGCCTCTGGGCAAGGACAACGCCGAAGTTTTCATGAAATACATCGGCTTGGGGCAGAGCGAATTGAGGGAACTCAAGGAACAAGGAGTGGTCTAAGATGAAAGATCAGAGAGTGACTCGAATCGAAGATCTGCCAGGGCCCAAGAGTCAAGGGGAACTGGAAGAGATGAAGATGCCCTATGAGGAGTATTGCCGAAAGGTCTTTGCGCCGGGACAAGAAAAGACCAAGCCGGAATCCCTCAAAGGCATTCGATGGCTCAGCACCACCATGTACATCTTCACCCCCCATTCGGTAGCCAACCTGGCCGAATTAGGGGCGGAGTGCATCAAGGTGGAAATGCCCAGAATGGGTGACCCCATGCGGCATACGTCACCTTTTAACGAATGTTATCTCTATCCCCTCCATGACAGTCGTCCTATGACAGGGACAGGGCTCGGTTTCACCAATGCGAACAGCAATGAGTACTATATCAGCATGGACTATCACGTGCCGGAAATGAAGGAAGCCTTTTACCGGCTCGTCAAGCTTTCCGACGGCCTCACCGAATGCTATCGTCCCGGAACTTTTGACCGATGGAAACAGAGTTACCGTTACCTACAGGAGCTCAACCCTCGGTTCATCTATGTGTGGGGCGGCGGGTTCGGTTACGGTCCCAAGGTTTTTGGAGGTTCCTACGACATTCTCGGACAGGCTCATGCCGGCTTGGCCAGCGTCACCGGTTTCCATGAGGATTTCGGCGGCCACTGCACCAAGCATTCCAACTGGTGTATTGACTGGTATTCCGGAACCCAGATCACGGTAGCGATTTTGGCGGCCCTTTACTGGCGACGAAAAACGGGACTGGGCACCATGATCGAGTTTTCCCAAGTCCAGGCGGCGACGCGCTGCCTTGGTTATACGGTCCCGCTTTACGGCCGTTTCGGCATTGTTCGTCAACGTTGGGGGAACTGGGATACCCAGCTGTGTGTCCACGGCATCATTCTGTGCGGCAAGAGCGATTATCCCGATGAGCCCAACCCACAGCTGAAATACGAAGCCCGCTATGCGGTGGTGAGTGCTTTTAACGATCCCGATTTCAAGGAACTGTGCGCCATTATCGGCCGAAACGACCTGTGGGATCAGTACAAGACGCTGCAGGATCGTGTACGGCCTCAGGCCCAGATCGCCATCTACAAAGCCCTGGAAGACTGGGCTGCGGACAAGACAAGGTCCCAGGTGGTGAAGACCCTGACCGATGCCGGCCTTCTGGCCATGCCCGTTATGAACGATAAGGAAGTGTACGAATCCGAACACTTCCGTCAGAGGGGCACCATTCGGTGGCTGGATGATCCGGTCTTTGGCGACCTGTTGGTCCAGAGCGGCTACAGCTGCGGTCTGATGAGCAAAACGCCTCGCCGTGTCAACTGGCTGTGGCGGCCGGTGGGGGCCGACAACGTGAAGATTTATCATGGAATGCTCGGTTACCCCATGAGCAAGATCGAAGAATGGTACGAGAAGAACCTCATCTAGAGGGAGGAGCCGCCGATGTGTGACATCATTTGGTGCAAGGATTGTGATACGGTCAATTACCTGGACCCGTATTACTTCTGGAATTGGGAAGGAAAAATCAAGTGTGCCGGGTGTGAAAACGTCTACTATATTTACATGATTCAAGGTCATATGTACAAAGGGCCGGAAAAGAAAGCCGGAGAAAAACCGGATATTTTGCCCGTGTACGCCGACAAGCCCAACGACGGCTATGAGCAGATTCTACCGGGAACTCCGGGAAAGACCCGTCCCTACAACTGCTTGCCGCGCCACATCTACCTAGGGAAGGCCGATATGGTCAAATTCAGCGCCCGCGGCCGTCCGGTGCGAGGATGGCGTCCGCAGCCACCGTCCACCGGTGTGGCGGGATCCTGCGGTTTTACGTGGGACATTCAAAAACTTTCGCCTGAAGTCTGGCAGGAGTACCAGGAAAAAATCAAAAAGGGCGAAGTGGGTGAATGGTAAAAGAAAGGAGTGGTGCGACCATGGCAGAGTTGACCCCGCGGCAATTTCTCGACACCGTCCTGGTGCCCGAGAAGCAGAGTGACCATATTTGCTGGCAATGCCTGCATCTCAAACCGGCACTCAAGGGATCCAAGTTTCCTCCCGCCGACATCATCGGCTGGTGCAAGAAGATTCACTGGCCCCATTATTGGTGTGTGGCGGACTTCAACGTGGTGAAAAAGTGCTACGCCTTTGAGGCCAAATAGTAGGATGCCTATGCACGACGCGATGTTGGAACAGGCTCGAATTTATGCGGCCCAGGAACTGGAACGCCTGAAGTCCATGGTGCTCACCTGGAAGGCCAGCTACGTGGACATGGCGGACGGCGACGGCTCCGATGAATTCCTGGTATGGGAGTTTGTTCATGAGATCGAGGAATACATGGGGCCTTTTGTGCGCCGAATGCACATGACCCAGCAGGTGGATGACGATCAGGTGAACGCCTTTTGGGATTTTTGTTACAATCAGGTCAAGGACCTGCGGTCGCTTCTATCGACGTGAGAGGAGGGTAAGCATGCCCGAAAAATGCCGAGTGAGCGTGTGCGGATTTGACCCCATGCTGGTCCGGGGTTATGTGAAGACGGGCTATCGGGCCCTGTGGTGGTATTTGCCTGATGACGTGTACAATGACTTCAAGGTAAAACCCGGCGACAAGGTTATCGGCAGGCTTTTGGCCGTCTACAATCCCAAAGGGGAAAAGACGGCGGAACCCAACGAAGACTTTCGCTGGGAAGCCAGCAAAGAAACGGGCTATGCGGTGGTGCTGCCTCCCGAGGTGATCACCAAGTATGAACTCACTGAGTTCCATTTCATCGAACTGGTGATCAATAAGATCAACGAGGCGGATGTGTATCCCGGTGAGGAAAAGAAGACCAAGTGGTGGCCCAAGGAAAAGATGAAACTGAGCTACTTCCTGCCCTATGCGGCGCCTTAGAACTTGTGGGGAAGGGCCTTCTTTGGGCTTGGAAGCGCCAGGAAGGCCCTTCGAACATTGCATAAAACTGGGCGGTCGGCACGCCTTGACGAGGAGGGTGCCGACCGACAACAACTCTCCCTCCCGGTCGGCATTTCCTGCCCATTCCTGGTAAATTGCGATGCCAGCGGTCACCGCGTGATCAGGAGCCATCAGTGCACAGAAAGGATGCTCACATGCAAGCGACCCCTCAGGAAAAGGAACACGACAACCTTCAATGCACTCCCTACGACTTAGAAAAGCCTACCCAAGCGTGGACACGTCTGGCCCACATGGTCGACACCGAAGAGCCTCTGTTTCAAAGCACCTGGTTTCTGGAAGGCTACAATTTTTCTTCCAACATTTACCTCGTTGAAGATGACGGCTTGACCGTCATCGATCCCGGAAACGACTATACGGCCTACCTTCAGTTTTTCGATTTGGGCTTTGATCCGGCCCAGGTCAGGCGCGTCGTGATCACGCACGGCCATTTTGATCATGCCATGGGGGTTTTGGAGCTGTGTAACTACAAAGGCATACGTGAAAAAGGTTCCATGGAAATCGTCATGCACGAAGCCGGCCCGGAAGAGCTCAAGAAAAGTCTTGAGCCTCTGGCTTTTCCCGTACGTTTGGTCTCCGGGGGGGAAGTGATCAACACCGGGCGTTTTTCCTTGGAAATCGTCCACACCCCTGGCCATACCTTTGACGGCATAAGCCTTTACCACAGAGACAGTCGAAGCTTCTTCAGCGGGGATGCGGTGCTCCCTTACGGACTTTCGGCTCCGGACAAACACGGCGGCGGGCGCCTGGACCACATGCTTCAAACTTTTCGGTACTTGTTACAGCAGGAAATTCACCATGTGCTTCCAGGGCACGGTTGGCCTGTCTTTCACCATGGGCGAAGGCTTCTGGAAGCCAGCTATGAAGAAATGATCAAGCATCTTTTGGGGACGAGTCGCGAGCTTTCCTGTGAGGAGGCGGCTCAGCATCTGATCGGCAAAGGATGCTTGAACGAGGCGCTCTATTGCGCTGAAAAATCCCTACGATGCAATCCTAAGGATGCCAAGGCTTTACGGCTTAAGATTCTGTGTCTCAATGACATGGGTCGTTTTCAGGAGGCTCTGAATTCCTTGGATGTTTTGAAAAACCTTTTGAACGGCAGCCAGGACGAGGAAGGGGATTCCTTTCAGTCCATGGCGATGGGTTACGCCCTTATGGGCCTGGAACGCTACGAGGAAGCGGTGGCGGCCTTTGATGAGGTTCTGGGGCGCTGCGGAAACATCAAGGAAGCTTTGGTGTACAAAGGCATGGCCCTGCACCTAGCCGGGCGGCATGACGAAGCCATGGACATCGAAGAGTTTCGTAACGAATTTGTGGGTCGATTCAAGGAAGAACTTTTGCAAAAGGCGTCAGCCAAAGGCTAGAGAGGGATTTTCACGGGTCGGCTGAAAAGGCGACGCCTGCAATCATAGAATTTACTTTCGCGGTGCCCGGGCGTGTGCAGGCCCGAGCGCGGCGCTGAAAAGAAAAAATGGGCGTCAGAAAGGAACCCTCAAAAGTCTTTTTGTGGGTTTCCCGCGAGGAGGTTCGTGCGCACGCGCTCGAAGCCTTGGCTGATGTGGGGGCCCCAACACAAAGCGTCGAAAGCTTTTCGGCCCTTGTGGAAAGCCTTGCCGAATTGGGCCGCGGGATTGTCATTCTGGACAGCGAAGTCGTCCGTCGGCATGGGTCGACGATCTATGGGCGCCTGCGTGCGGCCTGCAAAACATGCCGTGTGATTCTTTTGTGCGCCCAAGAGTCTCGAGGACTTATTCGAGAAGCCATGGAAGCGGGGGTTTATGGATGCGTGGTGGAACCCTACGCTCTATGGGAAATTCAAACCATGGTGCGGCATATCCTTGCCGATTTTGACCATGAAATGGTCAGCGGCGGCAAAAGCCTTCCCAAAGCCAAAGCCGCGGACGAAATTCCTCCCAGCTAACCCCATGTCCTTTTGACCCCTTCGAAGAGCTCGCATTGACGCATTTTTCACAGTGGATCGAAGAAAAGACCGATGAAGAAGGGGTCTCACCTATTTTCCTTTTTCGAATAAAACCTACGGAAGGGTCGTTTCGAGGCTTCTAAAGAAGCTTTTCAGGTTTCATTCCCGGCAGAGGAAGGAAACGGTTTGCAAGAAAAAGGGGCGGTGTGACACCGCCCCGTGTCCCATAGCGAATCCTTACCAGTTAAAGACCTTGTCCAGTTCCTCGTCCGGAACATCAAAAGTGACATTGTGCGGCGGTAATACTTCTTTCTTGAAATAATCCGGCAAGCGATCGTCCTTGGACGTGAAGCCTGCCCTCAGGTTGAAGTCCCGTTCCATTTGAAGCACTTTCTTGCCTAAAGCCGTGACGTCATCCGCTATCATGTTAAGTCCGTAGAACGCGTTGATCATGTCCACCAGAGCTTGAAAAGTATCAGGCTGGTCCAAAAGGGCAAAGGCGATAAACAAGCACATACCCGTGGAGTCGATGGCGGCTGTGGCGATCTGGAGATTGCGGGACAGTTCGACCTGACCTTGTGGAGAAAGAGGATCCACATTGCCGCCCACCTTGAGAATGTTGGTGGCCACGGCATAACCAGCCGTATGGTCCGCCCCCATGGTGCTGGTGGCGTAGGTCACGCCGATGCCCTTGACAGCACGAGGGTCATAGGCGGGCATGGCCTGACCCTTGACAACCGGGACGCGCTCCACGCCGAAGACCTTGCCCGTAACCGCAGCCCCGCTTCCGAGAATACGGCCGAGAGGGGTACCTTTGGCCACTTCTTTGACCAATTCGATGGCGGCTTGAGCGTCTCCGAATTTGGCCAGCCCAGCTTCCATGGCCACAGCGATGGTGGCCCCCATTTCAATGGTGTCCAGACCTGTATCGTCGTCCAAGAAGTCCAACTGGGCAATGGCGTCCAGGTCGTCAATGCCGCAGTTGCCGCCGTGAGCCCACACGGTCTCGTATTCAGGCTGCTTGGTGATATAGTTTCCGTCCTTATCCACATAGATACCGGAACAACGGATGACACAGCCTCGATGGCATCCATGAGTGGGATTGCCGCCTCGAGCCTTTTCCGTTTCCGCCTGGGTCTCTCCACTGATCTTGGCGGCTCCGGCAAAACGTCCTTCCTTGAAATTATATGTGGGGTAAGCTCCGGCCTCGTTGATCACGTTCGTCAGCACGTTGGTTCCATAGGCCGGAAGCCCTTGGCCTGTCACAGGATGACGCCGTAGGCCTTCCACAAAGCGCTTGTTGGCGTCTTTGAATTTTTCTGGATCCTTGGGGGAGCGCATCTTCATGCCCGTATCATCCAGGACGATGAGCTTCACGCCCTTGGCCCCCATGACGGCTCCGACACCACCTCGGCCCGCATGGCGCGTCGGGCGAAGTTCCGGATCCGTACAGGCCACCGAAGCGGCGGCCAACTTCATTTCACCGGCCTGGCCGATGGAAATACAGGCGATCTTGTCCCCGTACTCTTCCTTGGCCTTTTCCACAGTCTTATAATTGCCGAGCCCCTTCAGTTCATTGGCGGGAAGAACCTTGACCCCTTCCGCATTGATCACGATTTTGTAAAGGGTGTCATCTTTGGGTTTCCCTTCCAAAACAATGGCTGCGTATCCCAAACGTGCCAGCACCTGAGCCGGTTGGCCTCCGGCGTTGGCTTCCTTAATGCCTCCAGTAAGAGGGCTCTTACATCCCACGGAGATCCGTCCCGTCATGGCCCCTGTGGTGCCGCTCAAAAGCCCCGGAGCAATTACCAGCTTGTTTTCAGCGCTCAAGGGATGGCATGTGGGCGGCACCTCCTTGGAGACAATGGCCGATGTCATGGCTCGCCCCCCCAATCCCGCATAGTCTCCTAGTGGTTCCACACTGACTTTGGGTCCACCGGGAGCTCCCATGTCAACACGAAGAATTTTATCCATGGCTGCGTCTCCTCATTTCTTTCTTGGATTCATGCCCCCTTTGCGGGATGCAAACCTGACACACCCCCGCACCAACTCTCACACCGGCTTCATTTGTCCTGAATCCATTTCAAATCGCGCAAAACCTGTTCGATTTCCTCAAGCCGCCCCCCCACAAGGACCCGATTCTCAACCACGAGGGTTGGGAACGTGACGGCTGGATTTCTGGACTTAATCTCAGCCAAGACTCTGGACCGCTCTTCACCGGTCAGAAGGTCCACAAGACAAAGCTTAAAAGGAACGGCCTGCTGCTCCAAATATTCTTTAACACGTCGGCAATGAGGACATGTAAGCAAGCCGTAAAGGACAAGGGATGGTCGATCTTGGTTTGAAGGCTGCGGCATGGAATGTCCTCCCAAAGAGGCTTTCCGTAAATGCCGGGATCATTTTTCTGCAAAAGGCATTGGTTCGAGATTCGTCCAATCCCTTAATTTGACATAAAAATCACATTTTCTGAACGAAGTCAAGGAGCGCACTGAAGCTTTACATCAATAAGCTCCGCTGCATCCTCGGGAGTACGCATGGGTTTCGAAGATGCAGCGGAGAGACGCTTCGGTGTGGCGCAGAGGGCCCGTGAGTCACTGTGAGAGCAACTTCAGCTAACAGAGCTGTTTTTTGTTACAGAGCATTTTTGTAGATCTGAATCACATCTTCCAGAGTCGGGCATCGCGGGTTCGTCAGGCCGCAGGCATCCTTTTGGGCGTTTTGAGCCATGATGGGAATGTCTTGTTCCTTGACTCCCAGTTCGGCCAGCCCTCGAGGAATGCCCACATCCTGAGACAGGGTGACGATGGCGTCCAAGGCTTTTTCCGCCGCGCATCGGACGGACAATCCACTGATGTTTTCACCCATGGCCACGGCAATGTCGGCAAAACGGTCCATTTTCGCAATCATGTTGAACCGTTCAACGTGAGGCAAAAGAATCGCGTTGCAGACCCCATGGGGCAGGTCGTAGAAGCCGCCGAGCTGATGGGCCATGGCGTGCACATGCCCGAGGCTCGCATTGTTGAAAGCCATACCGGCAAGGTATTCAGCATAAGCCATGTTGTCCCGCGCTTCCACATCGGCGCCGTTGGCGACGGCCGCTCGCAAATTCTGAGAAATCAATTCAATGGCTTTAAGGGCGCAGGCGTCGGTCACAGGCGTGGCAATGGTGGACACATAGGCCTCCACGGCGTGGGTCAAGGCGTCCATACCGGTGGCGGCTGTCAGCGCGGGGGGCATGCCCATCATGAGAAGGGGATCGTTGATGGCCACATTGGGGGTGACCCTCCAGTCCACGATGGCCATTTTGACCTTGGTGTCGGTGTTGGTGATAATACAAAAACGAGTCATTTCACTGGCCGTTCCTGCCGTGGTGTTGATCGCAATGAAAGGCGGCATGGCTTGGCTGGATTTGTCGATGCCTTCGTAGTCGCGAATGTTACCCCCGTTGGTGGCCACAATACCAATGCCTTTGGCGCAGTCATGGGCACTTCCGCCGCCAAGGGAGATGATCAGGTCACAGCCTTTGTCCTTATAAAGTTTCAGGCCGTCATGCACATTCTTGTCCGTGGGATTCGGCACCGTTTCATCGAAAACAACCACATCCAGTCCGGTGTCTTTCTTGATCAGCTGAATGATTTGATCCGCAATGCCGGCCGAAACAATGCCCTTGTCGGTGCATAGAAAAGGCTTCTTGCCACCAAGGACTTGAATCTGTTTACCGATTTCTTTGTGGGCTCCAATGCCCATCAAGGTCACCGTGGGAATGTAAAAACCGTAAACTTGCTCTCTGACCGCCATGATACGCCTCCTTTGTTTGAAAAGTCCCCATGCGCAACTTCCCCATGAAGCTGCACCTTCACCTTCCCATCAAGATTGATGCCATCGAGTAAAAGAAAAATAAAACAACAGGTTACAAGTGAAGAAAGGGCTTTCGGTCCCGATGCTGTGCAAGGTTGGCATCGTTCAAAGGGATCGCAGGCGTGACGATCTGAACCTTGAGCTTTCTCTTTTTGTTGGAAAAATAGTGACCTAGCTTTTCAGGAAGGTTTCCATAGGGCTTTTCGGACACCCAGACCGTCGTGGGTCGTTTTGTCCACGGCGTGTTTGCGAATGTGTCATGATGTCACAGGACATCAGCATGTCGCCGGGGTATCAGGGCGCATCATCCAGGCCATAGGCTTTGATTTTTCGGTAGAGGGTTCGACGGCTGATGCCTAGAGCTCGAGCGGTTTCGGCTTTGTTGCCGGAAAACCGTGCCAGGGTGTTTTGGATATGAAGGCGTTCCACTTCGTGAAGGGGCAGACATGAGAAGCTGGTGAGGTCGATTGAAGGTTGTCCTTGGACAAGTTCCCGTGGAAGGCTGTCAGGCAGAATGGTCTTGTCTTCGCTGAGAATGAGACATCGTTCCAGGACGTTTCGAAGTTCCCGCACATTACCCGGCCAGGAGTAAGCCATGAGGTAAGCCAAGGTTTCATCCGGCACCTTGTAGGCAGTGCCGGGCCGACTGAGAATCCCCAAAAAATGTTCCACCAGTAAGGGAATATCTTCGACCCTTTCCCTCAAAGGCGGTAAGTGAATACGAAAAATGTTCAGTCTGTGGTAGAGGGCTTCATGAAAACGACCGGCGTCCACTTCCTTTTTCAGGTCCCGGTGCGTGGCAAAAAGGAATCGAACATCCACATGGCGTTCCTGTTGATCTCCAACCCTTCGAAACTTTTTGGTTTCCAGCAGGCGCAGCAGGGCGCCTTGCAGTTCCATAGGCATTTCTCCGATTTCATCAAGAAACAGAGTGCCTCCATCGGCCAGGCCGACAAGACCCTCCCGTGTCTCCGAGGCCCCTGTAAAGGCTCCTTTGACGTAGCCAAAGAGTTCACTGCGCAGAAGATCCTTTTGCAGTTCCGCACAGTTCTTGACAACGAAAGGACGCTGTGCACGGGGGCTTAGAGCATGGATGTTTCGCGCCACCACCTCTTTACCGGTGCCTGATTCCCCGGTGATCAGCACCGAGGTGTCGTGACGGCTCACCTTTTGGATCAGCCGAGTGATGTGACGTATGGCCGAGGAACGACCGACAAGGCGTGGAGCGTCCGTATCCTTTTGTCCTTGAAGAAGTCGACGGTTTTCTCTTTTGAGACAAACCCGTTCAAAGGCTTTATCCAGGACCACTTCCAGCCGTTCCAGGTCAAACGGCTTGGTGATGTAGTCATAGGCACCCAGTTTCATGGCTTTGAGGGCGCTTTCCACAGTGCCGTATCCCGTGATGAAAACGACCTCCACATCGGGCACGACTTGTCGAAAAAATCCCAGAAGATCCAAGCCGTCGCCGTCAGGCAGTCGAATATCCGCCACAATAACGTCAAAGGACTCCTCGGAAATCCGTTTCCTGGCTGCAGCCGCACAATCCGCCGTGACGATCTTTCGATGAGGAGCCGCCAGTTCTTTTTCCACGAGTTTTCGAATGGACACTTCGTCGTCAATGACGAGGACACGCATGGGTTTCATGGCATTTTCTCGAACACGACTCGAAAGATGGATCCCTTGTGGGGTTCGCTTTCCACTTCAATGGTGGCATTGTGAGCTTGCGCGATGGCGTAGCACATGGAAAGTCCCATCCCGGTGCCCCGACCCACTGGTTTGGTGGTGAAAAAGGGAGCGAAAATTTTTCCCAGGCTTTCCTTTTGAATACCGCAGCCGGTGTCTTGAACTTCAAGACAGACTCCATGCCCATCACGCACAAAGGTGCGCACATTCACGGCCCCTTTGCCATCGGGCAGGGCGTCCAAGGCGTTGAGAAGAAGATTCAGTAAGAGTTGCTTGATCTGAGATGGAGCGCCCTGAATACAGGGTAATTTTGTGTCCAACTCCAGCTGAAATTGAAGTTCGGGAAATTCTCGGAATCGATGCCGCACAAGCCTGATGGTTTCCTGAACGCATTTGTTTAAGTCCACGACGGTCATCGTGCCCGAGTAGGGTCGACTGAAGCTCAAAAGACCTTGCACGATTTCCTGACAACGTGCGCATTCATCCATGATGATTTCCGTATATTCTTCCAGGGTGGCTCGAAATTCTTGAGGCAGCCGATCCCTCACTTCGGGTAGGCGTTTACGTATGGCTTGCACAAATCCCAGAATGGCCGTGAGAGGGTTGTTGATTTCATGGGCCACGCCAGCGGCGAGCAGACCCACGGCGCTCATTTTTTCGGCATGGTTCAGTTTTGCCTGGTATTCGCGCTCTAAGGTCACATCACGTTTCAGTAACAAAATATGGCATGGACGCCCCTGAGGATTCCTCAAAGGGGACGCCGTAATTTCAAAGTGACGCGTGGAATTGTTCACGGTCAGGATGTGTTCCTGTCGACACAGGCGGTTGGTCTCATAGGCGATACTTGCCGGACACGGCTGGCACTTTTTGTCGCAGCCTCGAAAAACATTGTAGCATGTCCTTCCAACCGGGGAACTGCCACCAAAGACATCATAAAAAACGCGATTAACAGAGGTGATGCGTCCCTCGGGCGTGATGACCGCCATGACGTCGGTAATGCCGTCCAAAATGGCTTGAATCTGCTGACGCCGACGTTCCAGTTCCAGTGTGGAGGCGTGCAGTTGAGCGATCTTTTCCTGGGCTTCACGGAAAAAACCAAGCTTGGAATATTCAATGCCGATCAAGTCTTCCAAAGATGGGGGAGCTTTCATCACCAAACCTCTTCGCAAATTTTCAGCAGATCCATCCATGTGGCCGGTCTCGGGTTTGTCAGCAAACAGGCATCCTGGGCCGCCATGCGACACAATTGTGGCAGATGAGAAGGGTCTGAAACCAAATCGCGAAGCCTATGTTTCATGCCCAGAGACGCAAAGAGATTTTCCAGACTTTCAATGCCCGCTTGAGCTGCTTTGCGGTCATGGCGAAGGCGTTTTCCGGTCAAAATGTTTCCAATTTGGGCCATCTTAGGCAAAGCCGCTTCCAGATTGTAGCGCATGACAGCCGGCAAAAGGACCGAATGCACCTCTCCGTGCAGCACATCAAACATGCCTCCAAGAGAATGCGCCAAGGCGTGGTCCGCTCCCAAGCTGGCATTACTGAAAGCCATTCCGGCAGCAGTGCTGGCGATACTCAGGGCTTCCAGAACATCCAGAGAGGGCTCTTGCGCGGCCAAGGGTAAATGGGTGCTGATCATTTCGATGGCTTTTAAGGATTGCAGTTCCGTAAAGGGAGAAGCAATGATGGAGACGTAAGATTCAATGGCGTGAGCCAGTGCATCCACGGCGGCTGCCAAAACAAGATGCCTTGGTTTGGTGGTCAGCACGTTGGGATCGATGATGGAGATGTTGGGAACAAGGGTTCGACTGACAATGGTCATTTTGAGCCGACGGCGTGTGTCCGTGATGATGGCGAACTGGGAAATGTCCGAGCCGCTTCCCGCCGTTGAAGGAAGAAAAACCATGGGGGGCAAAGGACGATGGATGCGATTGGCCCCCTCATAATCGTGAATGCTTCCGCCGTTTCCCACCACCACGGCAATCCCTTTGGCCGCATCCATGGGGCTGCCTCCGCCCAGCGCTATGATCACATCCGCCTGATGTTGAGCATAAAAGAGGGCCCCATGGGCCACCTGAGTATCCCGAGGGTTACTGACAACGTCTTCGAAGTAGCACCAGTCCATTCCTTCAGCGGCGAGCACATCCAACAGTTGCGACACCCATCCCGCTTCTCGCAGACCCGGATCGCTGACCACCATGGGCTTTTCCGCACCAAGGCGTTTGGCACACAAAGCCGAATATTTCAAGGCGCCACGTCCGAAAATGATTTCCGGTATGGAAAACTTCGTAATATGCATGAGCGGCTCCTAGACTCTTTATCAGCCTGCCCGCCGGCCGGACCTTCATTTGTAATATTTTCCATAAAGAAAGGCGTTGGAAAGTCCTACAAGATGGCCGTAGAACGTCAGATGATTCTTCATGGATGTCTTGAGGATGCCTTGGCGAAGGTAACGACGGGATGATGTGTGCAACACATCACGGAGCAAAAGCAAAGGACCGTGGCGTCGGCAGGCCCTTGCAAAATCTACATCTTCCATAAGAAAAGGCTGCGCAAAACCACCGACGGCTTCAAAGGTTTTTCGACGGCAAAAGAAGCCTTGATCCCCATAGGGCAATCGAAAAAGAAGCGTTCTCCAATTGGCCCAAGCCGCGATGGCCCTCAAGGATCGATTGGTGGGATCAAAAGCCAGCCGAAAACAACCCAGAGAAAACTTCGGGTTAAGAAGAATTTTTCGAACTTGATAAGCCGCCGTAAAGCTGGGATGACAATCATCGTGAAGAAACCACAGGACATCCCCCTGCGTGTGTCGAGCCCCCAGATTGAGTTGTCGACCTCGACCGAGGGGCGAGTTCAGCCACAGCACACCGTCACGAAGGCACTTCAAGGGCGGGCCGGGTTGCGCGCATCCCAGGACCACACAAAGCTCGTCCCTAGGCCAGAGAAGTTTTCGAATCCTCTGAATCCATGGCTGAAGCCTTTCAGAATCAATGACCGTTGGGACGACCACGGAAACGGAATGAGTCAGGACATGGTTGTGTAGAGCGCGCGGTAGGTCTTCCATGCGATCCACGTCGTGGCGTATGGGCAAAAGGGCGGGTGTCAGGCCTTGTCTTTGAAGAATGTTCAAAGTTCTTTGAAAAACATCGGGTGTTCCCCACTGGGGGCTTGAGAAGGCTTCAGGACAGGGTCTTCTTAGACCAACGGCGTAAAAACCTCCGTCTTCCGCCGGACCTAGCACGGTTTTTCGGTGTTCCAGAAGCATGAAAGCATCTTCAAGGTCTTTGACCGTGATGTTGGCAAGATCGGATCCGATGAGAAGCACGGCTTCATGGCCTTGACGAAACAGACTCTGAAACGCTTGGGCCATGCGTTGTCCCAGATGATGGCCTTCTTGAGCCAGAACAGGCCAGGGAAGATCGAAGCGTGAACGAAAAGAGTCCCTGCGATCCGAAGGTGTGAGCGCAACACAGACATGCGTTTTCGGCCGACGCTTTTGAAAATCATAGGCGATACCCAAAGTGTACCGAAGCAGCTTTTCATAGAGGTCGCAGGCGGCTTGAGGCCCCAGGTGTTTTGCCAGGCGTGTTTTGACCTGGCCGGGTTTTGGGTCGCGTGCAAAAATGACAAGAGCTCTCGAGGTCATCAGTAGGCCAGGCTTCCCAGGGAGCGCATGATGAGGGTGAAGCCCATGGCGAGCATGCCCATGAGGCCCATGCCACAAGAAAAGCCTGCCAGAAGCACCGGGGCATATTGACGCCAGGCCAGCCCGTATTTTTTCGAGAAATAATAGCGCCCCAGCAAGGCTCCGATGATTTCCAGAAAAATACCATGAGGTGTGGATTGCCCGAGACCCCGAACCACCCCGTAGATCAGCAGTACCGGCCAGTGAAGAAGGTTGAGAGCCCAATAGACAATCACACCGAGGCCCAGGCCCCATAAGACATATTGGCCTTTAAGAGCTTCAAAAAAAGGCGAATACCCTTCCAGTGTGGCGCTTTGCAGTAACAAGGTGTTAAGCGCCTGCAGATGCCAGAGTTCCTGAGCGTAAGGGTACTGGCTGGAAGGAATGGGGGCCAGACGCCAGATGTATTGGGAAAACAGCAAGCTGGCGATCATGACCACGGGAAAGACAAGGATTTCCGCTTTAATGATGCTTCGAAAACTAGTTCCCGTTAGTTCGATTTCGCGCCATCGCACCGTGGCCTTGCCGTAATTGTGAAACGGAATCGGTGCATACCAGATCCCGATGCCGTGGTAGCCGAAAAACTTGGAAGCTGCGATAAAACTTGCTTCCCGCACCATGGGAAGACTCACAAACTGACCGGTAATGCCTTCCATGCGCGCCGAAACATAACTGATAAAAGGTGTGTAAATGAAGCCGTAAGCCACCAAAAAAATCCATGGAAATCCTGGAACCAGAAAGGAACACAGAATCACGTAAGCTAAAGTGCTGCCCACATAGATGGCGATGGCAATCCAAATACTGAAATCCCCTCGGCCCTTGGGCGGTTCAAAAAGTTTTTTCATGCGCTCTCGAAAAGGTGCCATGCTTTCCGACCGCAGCCCTCGAAATACCTGCACAAAGCCCACCAAAGCAATGGCAAGTCCGATACCGATACCGAAACTCATGTAAAAGTCGAAGTTATTGGCAAAAACCGTATCCACCGTTCCCATTCCTTTGTGCCACCTTTGCAGGATGCCGTGGTGATAAAGAACGGGATTGGCCGCCAGAGTGATGAGAAATCCCACGGCACCTCCCACCACAGCCCAGAACGGCAACACCATGCCGATGAACAGAAGCCCCAGGTCCAACTGAATGCCGGTGGCCACGGCGGGCAGAATCTCTTCGGTCACAGGGGTCAGTTCAATCCAGGGTATGGGAAGAAGGCGCACGGGTTCCGTGAGGATGACGCCGGAAGCCGCAGGCAAAAGCACATAAATGGCTCCAAAACACAAACCTATCATGGCCCCGATGGAAAACAGGCGCCACTTCCATCCCGTTTCCTTCTTTTCCGTGGATTCGGCCAAAGCCATGTTACCCAAAGCTCCTACGGGAGCCATGGGAAAGGGAAGTTTTTCCACATCAGAGGTTAAACGATACAGGGCGTAACCCAATCCGAAATGGTCCACGGCCTGAATCAGTTCAAAGCCCACCATGAGAAGAATGGGAACCAGCCAATCCCTATGGAAAAAGGTTCGTTCGATGAGGGATTCCGAGCCGGGCTGAGGCGCCACCCAGGAAGGAATGTACTGGGTAAGACCCAACATGCGAGCGGCTTCCGACTGCACCAGGTATTGATTCCACAAGAGGCCGGAAAAAGGAGAGGCCATGGCGGCTCCGGCCATGTAATACAACACAAAGATTTCCTGCTGGTTCAGACGTGTGTAAGCCCTTTTGGCCACTTCCGCAAAAAGGATGACGGTCACCCAGCGAGCCGCGGGACCGATCCCGGTGCCGATCACCAGGCCCAGATACATGGATCCGGGCATCATGAGAAATCCGATAAAGATAGCCCCGATCACCGATTTCCATCCGAAACCGTCTCGAAACTGTTCCGGTGGTGTGAGAAGATCTCGATATTCCTTGAGTTCTTTATCCTCGATCATGCCACGTCTCCCTGTGTCGATCCGTGGGTCTAGAGAGGAAGCACATGATAACTGACGGGCGTAAAAAGCCCCACGATAAGCCAAGCGATAGCCATGACTGTATCCCCCACCACCAGGCCTACAAACAGGCGACGCACTTCCTTAAAGGCTTTGACACCGCCGTAACGCAGGACCAAGGTATTACACAGCCAGCCGATCAGAAAACTGAACCATAAAATGCGCAGGGCCGAACTGTACGTGGTCAGATACCCGATGGGATGCAGAGGCCACCAGAGAAACCGTCGGTATCCCAAAACCAACAAGGCCATCACGGCGGCTCCCACGCCGGCAAACACCATGCTCCACCTCTTTGGTTCTTCAGGATAGCGTAACAGCTGCGCCGCTCCTTCATGAACACGGCGACTGGTTTCCACCGCCCAATCGTCTGGAAGCATGGAAATGCCGTATTGAAAGCTTAGGATGAGCATAGCCACGCAGGAAACCATAGCCCCAAAAACGAGGGCGGCGAGCACGCCGATGAAAAACCGTCGCCGCGTCTGCACACCTTCCGCCGTCTTGGTGGCATGAAACAAGGATGGCAGCAAGGATTCCCGTACATCCACAAAGGTGAGCTTTTGCACCGCCAATCCTAGGGCCAGGGTCAAAGGAGCGATGGTTTTGGTGGCCACCATGGAAAGAAAACCGTCGGACGGAGCAGCCGTAAGCGTAAAGTAGGGAAGACCCCCCTGACAAATCAAACGGGCCGACACCAGATGCAGCATAAAGCACACCCCGAGAAAAAGAACGGCCGGCAGGGGATCCATGTCAAAAGACACCATCCAGAGCACCGCCCCGAGAGATCCTACCAGGAAAAGGATCAGAGCCTTTCGTGGATGGATAAGACTCTTGGAAGGTTCCTCCACACCTGCAGGGTGCCTTCGAAAGCCGGACAGAACCTCCTTGAGATGAAACCGAGCCAACCACAGGATAAAGAAGAAAAACACCGCAAAGGCTCCGATCATCTGCATTTCTTCCACTCGAGCCAGCACCGGGCCAAAAGTGGTCCCCAAGGCGGCCGACGGAAGCCTCCATCCCACAAGCTGCAGCAAGCCCGGCAGCAGTCCCCCAAGCAGGAAAAAAAACCACAAACTGAAAGACACCTGTTTGGAAGTCAGGTACGCAAACCCGATAAAAGCCGGATAAAGATAAATCTTGACCTTGGAAAACCCGGACAGAAGCCCTTCTGCGGGAATGTAGGGTTGAGCGAGAAACAACACGGGAATGTTGGGAACCTGAGGATAATACGTATGCAGACCGTTGAAAAGATGCAACAGCACGGGAATGAAAAAGCCTATGAGGAAGAATTTATGCAACAGGTAAGGCCGAAGAGCCCCCTGTTCCGATTCCTCGCTGATTTCCATGGGAACACGCAGCAGTGGAAAATTCATCTTTTCATTCTCGATCCACTGATGGCTGAAAAGACCGGACAGCCCCAGGAAGGCGGCGTAAATGCATGCCATAAAGATTCCCCACAACGTGAGAGGAGCCGTCCACTGGGACCAGGGAATCTGGGTCAGGACTTGCCACCAGGTAAGGTGACGCCCGCCTTCCAAGCCTCGGTACAAAAGCCGTACCAGATCGGGATCTCGAGGGAAAAGGGTTTCCGGGAGAAGTTCCATGAGCATTGTGCCGGCGGGATGTCCCGTGGAAACCATCCAACCGGGTGTGGTGATGTTGATAAGAAAGGTTCGAAACAGGCCGGTGTAGGCCACACCGGTGGCCACGGTGACCATAGCCCATAGAAGGAGCAATTCTTGAGCGGCCAAGACGATGTTTCGGTGAATTTTACGGGCCAAGGGATTGTAAAAGGCGGCAAAAAACAACAGAACGGCGAAAGAAGCCAAGGGAAAATGGCCGCCGGCAAGCGGCGTGTTTTGCAGGCGCACGTTGTTGTAAGGGGTCAAGGCGCACAGAAGAACGGACAACAAAAGACCCAACGCAACCACACCCCAGCGCAGTCTTCGTCCTTTCATGGTCTATCCTTGGCTTGAAAAAGGGGCTTTCGGCTGTTCTTGAAGTCCTTCCGCGTCTAAAGGTTTTATGGGAAGACCGTACGAGGCCTTGGTTTCCGCATCGAGAAGCCGCCACAGAAGCATCTGTTTTCTCATGACCTTGATAAAATTGCGGTTGGCCCTTTGCCATGTGGTTCGTTCTCCGGAAAGCCGAATCATCTGCAGGGCGACTTCCATATACCCGGGATCATCCGAAGACGGACAACAGTGCAGACGCAATCGCTGTTTGACACCGAAGTCAAAAGGAGCCAGCCACACATTGGCGTACAACCACAGACAAACGGGTTCGGGAAGCTGCGTTCCATCAGTGCCGGGAGCCACCGGTGTCAGGCTCACATCGTCCACAATGAAGGGACCTTGAGCCACATCCTGATGGTCTCGAATGAATCGGGTCAGGAACGCCATGATTCCTGCTTCTTCTTCCGGTTTGAGCAGAAAGGGCAGGTGGAGTTCGAGAAGATCCCCCTGAGCTGCCGGAACCGTCCATGTGCGGGTAACATCGGGCATGGCCAAAGCGGCCGCCAGACGTGCCGGATATAGGGACGCCAGAAGAACCACGGAAAAAACCAAAACCATGCAGGCTACGCTGGCCAAAGAGGAATAATTGAACGTGAGTTCGGCAAAAAAGCTTGTTTTGCCGAGAAAGAAAGCTGTGAGCTGCGCCAGAATATAGCCGATGACGGTGGAAAGGACGGCCAGGGAAAGGGCTTCGACGATGAAGAGAAAACCCACATGGTTGGGTGCCAGTCCCACGGAGGTGTAGACACCGATTTCTGATTTTCTTTCATGCACATGGCCGATCATGGTGTTCAGACAAATGAAAACAACAATCAGCATGGGCACCAGAAGGTTGGCGACTCCTTGATATCGCAGGGTTTTTGAGGCGGAATGAAAGTAGGTGACATCGGCTCCCACGAATAAAGGAAAAGTAAGGCGGCGTGAAAGATCGTCGGCCATTTCCAGAGCTTGGGAAGGTCCAGGGGTGAGAAGGGACACCGCCCGCAATGTTCCTCCAAGCGACAGACACGTGCTGTGAGGAATCACAACCGTCGCTTCACTGGATGCCGAACGAAATTTTTCGATCATCGGCGCGACGGTTTCTCCCCCTTCCATCGCTTCCACTTCCGCTTCGGAAAGTTCCTGGTCAGGAGCGATATCCATGTAGGCGGGTTTGACCGTGGATCCATCCAAATCCATAAAGGCTTCCAATCGGTCGGGATCAAAGAAACCCACAATGGTGAAAGGGACTTCCCAAAGGTGCACGGACGTTCCTAGATCGCGGAAGGGATCAAGACCCAACTTGTGGGCAAGATGTGTGGAAAGCAACACGGCCCGCACGTCGTCTTTCTGAAACCATCGACCCGTGCTCACGATGTCTTTAAGAGGTTCCGGAGCGTTGGCTCCCACACCGAGTACGCCTTCCACAGGAACGTTCATCGAGGCGGCGCGCACAGAGGCCACGGCTCGCAAAGATGGATGCGCCGGATCGATCCAGGAACGGGGCCACACGACAGCACGATCTTCATAGCGGGCCGTAAGGCTTTCCAGAGAGATCGACGTCAGGGGAAGCCGGAGAGGATGTCGCACGAGCACACCTGAATAGGTCGGGGCCTCACCAACTCGAGTCATGGTGGTCTTGGTGAGGCTTTTCACGTTTGTGAAAGACATAATGGTAAAGGTGAGGATGATGAGGGTGACAGATGTGAGAGCGGTGCGCAGACGTCTGCGGTTAAGGTTGGAGGCGCCGATGGCGAAGCCGGCCCCAAAGGCCTGCCACTTGTTGACGCTGTCTTTCGCCGAGGCGGTTCCAGGCAAGGCTGAAGAAACGGCCATTTCCCGTTCAAAGCGAACGAAAAGAATCCAGGCGACCGTGACGCTTAAGGCCACGATGAAAAACGCAAGAATCACCACCATGGGATTGTAGGTCAAGCGAAAGGCCGGATGCAGGGCACGAATGGTCAAAATGGTGGCGATAAGGAGCACAAAAAAGGCTGTGAGTTGCTTGTAGATGTTACGAAAGCAAAAAAGGTAACGTTCCAGGCAGTAGGCAAAGGGAACAAAAAGGGCGATGAAGAACATGACGCCCCCAAGAACGTCTCTCTGCGTGTTTTCGATTTCGTTGTAAACCGTATTTAATTTGGCCCAGGCCGACACCGTACCTTCCCAAGATCGGCTGTGCTGCAGGGCCATTTCATCCTGAAGGGCTCGTTGGCGCTCCTGCACGGCTTCTTCGTACAGGTTTTCCAAGAAACGGTTGCTGATTCCGTGCTTGGTAAGATTTTTCAGGCGTTCCCCGACCAGATGGATAAGATCGTCTGCCACACGGCCGAAGGTTTTGCTAAGGACTGCAGGTTCTCCGATGGTGTACCCAAATCCTGTTGGGTTGGCTGCCGTGCCGTTCAGCAGTAAAAGTTCCTTGCGCAAAAGGGTGTCGGAAAGAATGAGCTTGAAACGGCTGCCCGGCTCTAAAAAAACGGAAACGGCAAAGGTGTCCCGTCCATCCACACGGCTGTACCAATAACGAAGGGGCCGGGCTTCGGTGACGCCGTCCAGGAGCGTGATTTTTGTCAGGTAATCCATGCGTTGAGGATTCATAACGCCGATGATGTCACTTTGTCGGCATTGGAACATGACCAGGGTCGTCGTGGCGATGCGTCCTTTAATGTTCAGCCGGTAGTTGTCCTTGGATGTTTGCACCTTGTCGGCTACCCATCGAATTTTTCCGGTCTGCGGGTCGACCCCGTAGGGTTCGAGAATGAGTTTTTGAAAAGCCACACGTTTATTGGCCACCGCCGGAATGAAGAAAGACCCGTCTTGAAAGGTCATGACCCGCACAAGTGAATTCCCTTGCAGGGCACACACCAGGGTTCCTGAAGCCGGCTTATCCGGAAACAGTTCTCCTTGTCGAATAAACATGGCTCGCCCTTCCACCGATGCCAGCCCTTCAAAACCGGCTCGACACCTTTCCCTGAGCTTGGGATCGGCAAGGACCCGCGCTAGAAGCTTAGGAACAGTTTTTTGCAGCCGATTCACCCCATGAATGTCCAGACGTTCCGGGCGATCATTGGGAGTTTCCCAATAGGTGCGGTGATTGTTGGCGCTGATAAGGGCAAAAGAAGGACATGCGGAAAGGGCTCCAATATCGCATGCCAAACACATGGGTCTTGGGCTTTCCACGGCATGGGCACCGGGGGTCCCCCCATGTCGGCCTGTTTCCGCAAAAATGGGAGAATCCTTGGTTCCCTGAGCCAATTCTTCCGCAGCATGCCGAAAGATTTCGGCCAGGGCCACGTTACGAACCATACGATAGACCTGCTCGCGCAAAGGGAAGGTGCCACCCCATTCACTGAGGGTCACAAGCGGTGATTGGGAAGACAGGGACAGCCCTAAATGAAGCACTCGGTCATATTCATCCACCACGTTACGAAGCGCGATCCAGGACTTCACAGCCTTTAATCGTGCGTCTATCTCAGCCCGCTCCCTTTTCAGATGCTCAAGGCCCCGCTCAATAAGTTCCAGGGCCAACAGACGTTCTTCCTCTCTGAGTGGATCATTCGCCTCTTTCCAGCTTAAACGACGAAACTTGAGCGCCTGGGCCATAAGCTCTTGATTCCGGAGAGCTTCTTGCGTCAAACGGTCCGCTTCATCCTTGGCCCATGCCACCACATAGGACCAGAGCTGGTCTTGAGAAAGCGGCTGGTTTGCGTCCGCCTTGAAAGGGTCGGGACGTGTCAGAAGCGTTTGAAGGTGCTTGAGACGTTCTCGTTTTTCCTCAATGGACTTTTGTTCCAAGCGAAGATTTCTTCGAGGACCTTCAAGGGTCCACATGAAATGGCGTGTGCCCAGAAGCCCTTGACCGTGGCCGGAGACGGCCGCAAGCAGGACGGTACGCTCCGGTGGATGCAATGCCAAAAATTCGGCCAGTTGGAGCAGCATGGCCGCCGAAACCGCCTGATCCGCTCCAGGAGCCAACCCCACCACAGACGATGCGGCATCGTAGGGTGCGTCGATAATGACCAATTCCTTGGAAAGCTCAGGGGAAGATCCGGGCACCACACCGTAAACATTGAACGCCATACGGTTTTCCCAATGGCTGCGAACCAACAGTCGTGCCCGGACCCCTTGCGCGGCGGCTTGACGCAGCGCCGCCCCCACTTTTGAAGGCACGTAAAACCGTGGAAAATCCAGGGGTGTCGGAATGTTTTTTATAACAAACTGGTCACGTGTATCCTGATCATGGCCGAGAAAAATCACGGCTTTGGCTCCCAGCTGAGCTGCCAGCCACCAGTTTTCGCCGGAAGAGACATCCATCAAGACAAGAGCGTTTTCGATGTTAAGCCCGTTGAGCCGGGTTAAAGTCCCGTCATGGACGTCCACCAAGGGCCCTTCCAGACCCTCGGGAGGGGTTTGGGACATCATGGCCATATTGGGAGCCCACGGATAAAGCGGAAAACGTGCCGAACCCACCGTGATGTGCCCCTCGTCCAGTACGGGCACAGGGACAAAGAAACCCTGACGTCCCACGTTTTTCACTCCCAACCGCTGAAAGGTCTGAGCAATATAATCGGCGGCGGCGTCACAACCCGGTGTGCCGGTGGATCGATCTTCGGCTTGGGTAAGCGCCTGCAGATGCGGCCCCATGGCATGAAGGGACGATGCATTTGCTTGGCTCCATAGGGCGCCGAAAAAACACAAGGTCAGAAGAAAACTTAAACAGAATGTTCCCCCTGGAAGGCTGTCCGCAAATGACTTTTTCTCTGAAAACGCCGGTGTTTCCGCCGCATGAGGAGCGGGTCGGACACCTGTGGTTCCGGGAAAACCATCACCTTTCCACCTTGTCGAACATCTTTCTGCGAGCTTGCTCGACAGTGAGAAAATAGTTTGGTTTTCCTGAAAGCGTTGGGCTTGGGTCCGCCATTTGTGCGGGCGGGATCCAGGTGCTTCCGGGCCGCTATGCGATCTCCACCACGTTCCTGGGAAAAGACCCGTGACGTGGGCAGAACCTGAATCGAAAACACGGCAAATTGATGATGCCATGTGGTCCATGAGACGACCCATCACAAAACCTGGCCTATGGAAATCTGAAGTTTTTCGCGATCTTCGATGCGATCGATGCGACCGTCTCGAATCCACACCACGCGATCAGACACATTGATCATCTTGAGATCATGGGTTGCCGAGATGATGGTCACGCCTCGTTCTTGGGACAGTTCCTTGAGCAGTCCGATGATTTCTTCACCGGTGGTGAGGTCCAGGTTTCCTGTGGGTTCATCGGCCAAAATGATGGCTGGATCATTGGCGAGTGCTCGGGCGACGGCCACCCTTTGTTGCTGGCCTCCGGAAAGTTCGGAAGGCTTGTGCTGATACCTTTCAGCCAGACCGACCAGTTTCAGCAGTTCCATGCCCTTGTCCATGTATTCGTCTCGACCCATGCCGGCAAAGATCATGGGTAAAGTCACATTCTCGATGGCCGTCATCACTTGAATGAGATTAAAGGTTTGAAAAATGTAGCCGATTTTACGACACCGAAGCCATGCTAGTTCATAGGCATCCAGCTGCGCCACGTCCACCTCGTCGATAAAGACACGCCCGGATGTGGGCTTATCCAGAGCGCCGATCATGTTGAACAAAGTGGATTTGCCGGATCCCGACGGTCCCATGATGGACATGTATTCTCCCGCTTTGATTTCCAGAGAAATGCCGCGAAGAGCCTGGACCTCTTCCTGACCCATGCGAAAGACTTTCACCACGTCCACCAGACGAACCACATTGTGTGTGCCGTTTCCGTTCATAAAAGCTAAGGCTCCGATCTCAAGGCAATGGCCGGTTCCATGCGTGCCGCCACCCACGCTGGGTACATGACACCGATCAGGCTGAGAGCCACCGCAAGCGCTGAAGATTTTAAAAGCAGGAGAGCCAGGGAAGCCACCGGCAAATGCACAAAAACGACGATGCCGAAGCGTGCGGCAAGGGTGATCACAGCCGTGATCAGTCCCAAAAGACTTCCCACCCAACCTCCTAGAATGCCCTGATAAGCCGCTTCAAGAACGAAAAGTTTGATCACGAAACTGTCCAGAGCCCCTAGACACTTCAAGGTGCCGATTTCCCGAAAACGTTCGGTGACGGCCATAAGTTGAGCGTTGACGATTCCTACGGTGCACACCAGCAGCGAAAGCACCACCAGCCATCTGTCTTTGGCATTGCTGCCGAAATGCCCATCGATGGGCAGAAAACCGGCGGTAAGAATCTTGTCTTGAAGAGCGGCGCTCGCTGACGGCCAAAGTCCTTCCAAAAGGACATAAACAGCGAAGGTATAAGTAAGAAAAGCCACGGCCAGAACCAAAGTGGACGTGGTGATCAGGGACCGAAACAAACGGGCTCGAAGCGCATTGAAAGAAATGCGAAGCACCTGGGACCAGGGAAGAACGATCTGTCGGTCGATACGTTTCGCCATGGGATTGAACTTACACCACGGAACCAGAAGTTGTCACCCGATGAGGCTGCCTTCTTTCTTTAAGCCTTCAAGATGAGCTTTTCAATGGCTCGAACGGATTCTCGCGCACCGTCGGTTTTGAGAACCAAGGGGTTGGGAGGCGGGGCATCCAGCGCGGCCTGAATCTCCACGGCCAGATCCTTTGCATCCAAGGACCGAAGGACCCTGAGAGCTCCTCGAGACGCCAACCGTTCGGCTCGAAGGGCTTGTTCCCGATTTTGTGGAAAAGGATACACGAGGGCTTTGACCCCGGAAGAGAGGACATCCATGCAGGTATTATAGCCGGCCATGCTGATGGAAAGCCCGGCCTGAAACAATTCCTTCAGAAAAAAAGGTGTAAAAGGTTTCCAGCAAATGCGGAAATCCTTACGGGTCAGAGCCTGAAGACCATGTTTGTCCTCAGGAGTCATGAAAGGACCTTCATAGATGTGGAGACGAAGATCATCCCTGGAAATCCGTGAAAAGGCGTGACAGACCGCCTGAATAAGATCAGCGCCGACCCTTCCGCCACCGGTGCTCAGAACAATTCGATGGTTGGAACGCAGCGGCGGAGGATTCGGGCCCGTGCGGGTGACATAACCCGTATACACAACAGGGGGTTCGATGAGGTGAACACGGCTGAAAGTCTCATCCAGCCGAACGCATGAGGGATCGGCATGGACCAGGATCAGATGAAAATACCGATTGACCCAACGGAGCACCTTTTCCTCGTAAGCGTCTGGATCTGCCTTTTCCACCAAAATGTCTCGCAGGCTGCAGACCACGAGAGCCGGGTGTGATGCTGTACGGTTGGCTTCAAGAAGCGGAATCAGTTCAAACTGGAACCGTTTGCGTCCAAAAGGAAAGAGTTCAATGAGCACCACGTCGGGCCGAACGCTCTCGTAGATTTCCAGAAGCCTCTTCTTTCTCTCTTCTTGGGTCTCAAGAACGTCGCCTTCCTGGGTTTCCAAGTGCCGGAATTCAGGATCCATCATCAAAGCCGGAAGAGCCAGCCGATGCACGTGTGCGGGTGCTTCAAAACCTGGAAGTGGCTGGCCTCCTTCCACAAAAAAAACATCATGATCGCAGAAGGCTGAGGCGATTTCCATGCTTCGCAGAAAATGCCCGATGCCCAACACATGCTGGCAATAATGAAGGATTCTCACTTTTCAGCACTCCAAAACGTTCGGTGGGTTTTGGTCTTCAAAAGCCTTGAGGAACAGTTTCCGTGGCGAGGACTTGGCCCAAAGCCCGCTCTAGGTCATGAAAGATCGGTGTCGGGCATCGACGTCCCCATCGGTTGAGGCTCCCAAAAAGCCGACGGCGCAGATCCAGCGACAATTCCAATTGCAGCCCGCAGCCGGCTCGGCCTCGATTGCAGATATTTTCCGGTTGCAGGCCCAAATCCGTGCGACGGGTGACAGTGCAGGAAAGGGCCAAACCCCGCGGGACCAGGATGAGGATGGGATCGGTGCCTATCACAGTTCGTTCAGAAGCTTCATGAAATTACGCTTGGACTTATGTATCAGCCGCACCTCGGCGAGCCACTCGCAGAACTCCCGCTCCCGCCCCAGCCTCCGGTAGAGCTCGCGTGCCGCCCTCATCACCGCAGCGGCCTCGGCATAGGCCTGGTTGTTCTTCCTTTCGACGATGGGAGACACCACCCTCTGGTACAGGGCGATGGCCTCCTCCGGCCGGTCGGGAGCGAGGGCACCGGCTAGCTCCATGAGAGTGTCCGGGTGACATAGCCCCGATTTCGCTTCGATGAGAGCGGCGTCCAGGTCATTATCTCCCAGCAGCGCCCTCACCAGCTGGGTGAAGTCGGGTCGCTCCGAGCGCGGTTCGAAGAGCGGTCTGTACTGTTGGTGATGGCGGACTGCCGCCTTGCGCAGGGCGACAAGGGCCTTCTCCCGCCAACGCGTGGTATCGGCCGTGCGAGCAGCCCGCTCCATGAACTTACGGTAGGCCTCCGCGCTTCCGCTGTGGCTGGTGAACTGGGCCCAGGCGAGGGCCATTGCGTCGTCCGGCCGCCCGCGGCGGAAGTACTCCTCCACCAGAAAATCCTGGATACGCCGGTCTGGTTCCTGAGGGAACGCGGCCAGGCCCTGCTCCGCCCAATCGAGGGCCTCATCGTACCGGCCGGCATCGCGGTAGATCTCGGCGATTCGCAGGAAGGCGTAGGGGCTGGATAGATCCTTGCGCTCGACATCCACCAGGGCCTCCAGGTCGCCGGTTGATTTGGCCAGCTTTTCCATAATGTATTTGATCCTGAAGCGTCTGCCCCAGCGGTCCGGGTTTGCGTCGCCGGGCTGAAGAGTGGGCAGGCGATCCCACTCGGCACGCGCCAGGCGTGCGTATTCCGCCAGGCCGGTTTCGCCGAGGATCGTTGCATAGGCCTCAACATCCGGCCAGGTGCTGAATTCATCGCCCATCTGTCGCTCGAACAGCCAGCGCGCGAAGGCCACCGGCTCCGGCCGCGCCGCGCCGCAGGCGCGCACATGCAGCGCCACCAGGCGGTTTAGCAACGTGCCCATGTAGCCATCGGAGTCGTCGCAGGACTCGAGCACCTGGTGCAGACGATCGACGGCATACTCTGCAAGGTGCATCAGTTCAGCACCGCGCAGGTGCTCAAGGGCGTCGATCATCGCGTCGACGCGCTGGGCGAAATCGGGCATGGCCCGATACTCTAGAAAGCCGCGCACCCGCGTGACGTCCGTGACCAGTTTCTTCAGTTCGGACGCGGGGCCGCGCGCCCTGGCCACCAGCAGCAGGCGCTCCCGCGTGGCCCGATCCGAACGCGCCAGATCCAGCAGCCACTCCACCAGACGTGACTTATCCTGGCTTTCCAGGAAGGCACGGATCTCATCCTCTTTCGACCGTTGCCCGGTCTTTTTCGTTGCCGCCTCCTCGGGCGAAAGGCCTGGGGGAGGGGCGTCTTGATTCTCCGACGCCAACCGCGCCAGGGCCAGCGACACCAGGTGCTTGCAAAACTCACCCCGTCTTCCTACCGGACAGGAGCAAGCCCAGCTCAGCTGGCCTTCCCGCGCTTGGATCAGACCGTAATAGGCTTCGGCCCTGCTCCCCTCAATAGTCCCCGCCACCCGATTGGGCTCGTCGGTCATGATGGTAGCGTTTCCCGACTTGAAATAGGACTCGCCACGCTTGAAGGAGGTCGGGCCGGCAAGGGATAAGAGACGATCAGGTTGGATCAGGTCGTCGAGCATAGGCAGTGAGTTCCTGATTGAGCCGGCGGAATACCAACGGTCGAAAAATCCTACACCTAAATTGTGCGATTTAGTGCTGGAATAAGTCTACCCTTTGGGCTATGTTGTTGAATCAAAAAGAGATTTACGGGATCCAATTCCGATTCAACGCAAACCCAAAGGGTGGGACTCGATCATGCCACAAAAGAAGCAAGCTGATAAGTGTAAAATGGACCAGGTTGAATTCACGTCTCCGTTCCAACACCCCATGGGCCCCGCAACCCCGAGGTGGCTATGCCGTTCTAAGTGTGGCTAAGTGTGGCGGCGGATTCCGGCTTCGCCTCCATCCGCCCTACGGTGGATGATGGCGGATTTCGCTTCGCTTCATCCGCCCTACATAAGCCGCCCTTTCGTTGGTCTCTTCCCCCATAAGGAATCAGCCTGAATCATGAACCGTGCTTGGATCGCATCCCGTTCGCAGGCATTATGGGTCATGGTGGCTGATTGGGGAAGGTGCAGTTCGCCGAACGCATACAAAGAAGGAGCAGAGGTCTGCCATGGCGAACAAAAAGGCCGGTTTCAAGCGTTAAGGTTTGAGAGCGGAAGGTGGGGTTCCCCGAACGCTTACGCAAAGAACTTCTCGGGCTTTTCGTAAATCGGGCGCTTGCCGCGCTGCATCAGGACCTCATGAAGGTCGGCGGAGAACATGTCAAGCGGGAGCTCACCGGAGCGCAGGTCCTCCCTCAGCTTGAATACTTCATGCCTGGGTTTGCAAGGCAACTTGGCCATGTCAATCCCTCTCTCGATCCGGTTGATACTCCCGAATGCGGTTGCGCTCGACGATCCAGAGCTTGCCTTTGATATCGTTCAGAGCAAGCCCTTCGATCAACGTACGGCAGCACGACCAGAGCTCTTGGTCGGTCGGCTTGCGCGGAAGGCGTAAGACGGCGATGCCGCTGTATTCCTAAGGAAGGAAAAGGAAGGAATTGCTGAAGTCCAGGTCGAGCGTTACCAGACACCTATCCTCTGCCCGATGCGCGGTGATGAGCGTGCGGTCGCTGGCGGAGCAGAGGTCTTGCTGCGGAACGGTGGCGACGTCATGGCCCGCCGATCGGAACAGGCGTGCACCCCGTTCGCCCAAGTGTTCATCGAGCTTGAGCTTCATCGCTGATTCGCCGCGGACAATTCGACATAGCGTTCCCGGGACATTTCGGAGCCATACGCAATGCAGGCTCGGATGTCATCGTCGTCGATACCGGGGTAATTCTCACGGATCTGATCGAACGTCCAGCCGCTGGCCAGCAAATCCAAGATCAGCGACACCCAGATGCGGGGCCCCTTGATACAGGGTTTGCCAAAGCAAATACTCGGATCGATGGAGATACGCTTCAACAGGTCTTCTCGGTTCACGGACAATCCTCCTTGCTTGACGGAGTATCGGTGTCGTGGCCAAAAGTCAAGCCTAGCTCGCGATTTTCCTTCAGCGCGCCCCTGGCCTGAACATGGTCGCTCAGGGATTCGAACAGGAAGCGCTCTTCGCTTGCGTGGGGTGAGAGCTCGTTGAGCGACTGGAAAAGGCGCTTGAGTAGCTCCTGGCGGCGCAGGCCTTTGCTGTTGAGGTATTCGTCCACTTTAGGCAATTTCGTCTTGATATTTCTTATTGTACCTCACAGTACGCAATGAAACGCCCAATCGTATAAAATCGCCTTGGAATCCACCTTCTATGCACTTGGCTGCGTTCCTTTACTCATGCGAGGTTCAATAAGACGTACCCACCGAGTCTGCTTTGAAGTCGGACCAGAGACAGCTGTTCCTCCGTGACTTCGCAAAGAGACACAAGGACTGGCAGGTAAAACAGGACGATCACGCCCTGAGGGCTTTATGAATATTTCCTCTCGCTGATGCCAGAAGTCGAGAAAAGTCCAGCACAAGAGAGACTTCATGTCTGGGAGATCTTGGAGGCCAAGACGCGGGAAGCCCTGAGACTCCGGCATCGGTCTCTCAGCACGGAGAAGACCTATACAAGATGGGTTCGTGCATTCAGCGTGTTTGTCGACGGGAGAACGCCCGAGGCTCTATCCGCCACGGATAGTCCTGTGCCACCCGGCCCGGGAAGCTGTCCTGGATGTTCGCTATGCCTCCATGGAATCGCATCCTCCCAGAAGAAATAATCATCCGCCTCTTTCCCTGTGGATTGTTTACGCCAAGGAAGAGCATCCATCCCCTCATGTGACAAAACCCATCGAGTGGATGCTGGCCACCACGCTGAAGGTCTCGAGCCCGGAAGAGGCCTGTGAGCGCATCGGCTGCTCCAGCAAACGATGGGCCATCGAAGTCTACCACCGCACGCTCAAAAGCGGATGTCGCATCGAAGACAGACACCTGGGGTATGCTCAAAGCCTTCAAGCCTGTTTGGCCTTGGACATGATCGTGGCTTGGCGTCTCTTTTATCTCGCCATCCTGGGAAGAGAAGTTCCCCATCTTCCGTGTACGCTCTTTCTTGACGAAGCCGGATGGAAAGTTCTTTACATGGTGGTGCATCTTGGCGCCGATCTTGTCTGCTGGACGAACCGGTGCTAAAGTTCGGAAGAAACACGCCACAAGAAGGAGCCTGCGCCATGAGCCTTGCCGGATCGACTGTGAGCGAAAGGGAAGTGAAGGATTGGATCGCCCAGAGCGTCGAACTGGTTCTTCAAGAGAAAGTGGATGAGCTTCTGGCAGAAAGGCTCGCGGCTTTTGTTCAGGCAAACGAACAGCGCGCCCGGGAACTTTCCCTGATGGAAAGGGTGGTTCGCGTGGAGGAAGAGCTGCGGGCCCTCAAGGAAGTCCAGATTACTCATTTCCAGGCTTCGGAAAAACGCTTTGAAGCGCTGCAGCGGGAGATGGCGGCCCGCTTTGAGGGGATGCAGCGCGAGAACAACACCCGGTTCGAGGCCATGGACAGGCGCTTTGAAGCCATGGAGAAACGCTTTGAGGCCATGGACAAGCGCTTTGAGGCGCTGCAGCGGGAGATGAACGCTCGTTTCGAAACGGTCGATAAGCGCTTTGAGGCCATGGACAAGCGCTTCGAGGCGCTGCAGCGGGAGATGAACGCTCGTTTCGAGGCGGTCGATAGGCGCTTTGAGGCCATGGACAAGCGCTTCGAGGCGCTGCAGCGGGAGATGGCGGCCCGCTTTGAGGGGATGCAGCGCGAAAATAATGCCCGTTTTGAAGTCATAGACAAACGGTTTACCCAGGTACAGTGGATGATTGGCTTGGGTGTCAGCCTTATCGTGGCGTTGATAGGGGCCATACGCCTTTTCGGGTAAAGGGAGCGGGACTGTTCGGTGGCGGATTCCGGCTTCGCTCCTTGAGATGGCGGATTCCGGCTTCGCCTCCATCCGCCCTACGGTAATAAGCCGACTTTTCGTGACTCTCTTCCCCCATAAGGAATCAGCCTGAATCATGAGCTTGCTTGATCACATCCCGTTCGCAACCACTATGGCCCAGGCTGGCTGATGGGGGAAGGTGCAGTTCCCCGAACGCTTATTAAGGAAAAGTTTCCATGGCGAGGACTTGGCGCAAGGCCTGTACCAGGTCATGAAAGATCGGTGTCGGGTATCGACGTCCCCATCGGTTGAGGCTCCCAAAAAGCCGACGGCGCAGATCCAGCGACAATTCCAATTGCAGCCCGCAGCCGGCTCGGCCTCGATTGCACATGTTTTCCGGTTGCAACCCTTGAAAAACAGGATGATTTCCCGTGGAAAATCCTGCCTGGTGCAGCACTTCTTGGCACCGAGATCGAAGTTCCATATCCAGCCCGCCCACAAAAATATCAGCCCCTTCATCGGTGCACCCGTGCACGGTGATCACTTTCCAGGACTGGGCGGCAAGGGACAAGGCGACAGGTTCGTCAAATCGTGAACTGGTGATGTGAAGCGCGCCGTTGTTCTTTCTTTTGAGCCCGTCGAAATGATAGAAAGCATGGACACCCTTGGAGACGGCTCGAGCCACTTCGGAAGTTCCCGGTTCAATGCCGCCGCCGTGAAGGGCCATGAGCGCGAGGCCGGATCGGCCTGTACGCCACTCGATCACATAATCGCGTCCGGAAACTTCATGAACTTTGAGCTCTTGAAAAGACAGATAACCGTTCAAAGAGGTCCGCTTTCGGTTGCGTGCAATGAGGCGCCATGCCCTCGGTTCGATCCGTGGGAATGCCCATTTGTCAAGCTTTCACGGATTAAATTGTGCCAAAGGATGCAGGTCCTGTAAAGTTTGGGAAAAATCATGCTCGAATGCGATGGGGCTCAGTGGGTAAAGCCGGTTTTTTAAGGGATGTGCATGAAGCGTTGTCACATGCCATGAATCGCAGTGGAGGAGGGTCCTATGAAAAGCAAGGTGGCAGAGGCTTTAGCCATAAGGCATGAACCTGTAGCTGTTCTTTGGACCGACGAAAGACTCGAAGGGGCTTCCACGTTTCGTCCGGGCAAATGGGGTTGTGTCATGTGGATGCTTGCGGGAGCCTCCCGAGGAAAGCCGGCCGTGTTCGATCGGGAATCCTACGGTTGCTGGGGCGGCGGTGTTGGTTTGGGTTTCGGCAACCAATACAAGGCCTTTCCGGGCGGCGAGGCATGCTTTCATTATTTTCTGTCCATCGGAAACAGGCATTGGGATCAGGGACGGGCTCTCTGTGAAAAAATGGAAGCTTCCGGAGCTGGATCCTTTGTCGAAGACTTTCGAGACGGCGAAGGTTACCTCAAGGATCCTTACCTGGTGGAACGTTTCATACAAGATCTTCCCATCATGGATATTCCAGCACGCTACGTGGTCTTTCAACCGCTCAAGGCCGTGGAAGCCACCCCAAACCTGCCTCAGGTGGTGGTGTTTTGGGTGGAACCGCATCAATTGGCGGCCCTGGTGGTCCTTACCAATTATGGTCGGGAAGGCAATGAAAATGTGATCGTTCCATTTGCGGCAGGCTGCCAAAGCATCGGGATTTATGCTTACAGCGAAGGACAGAAGGAAATGCCCCGAGGTGTCATCGGGCAGATGGATCTCTCCGCCCGCCTGAATGTGTGCAAAACCATGGGCGACCATGTGTTCACTTTTGCCGCTCCCTGGAAGCTCTTCCTGGAACTTGAAGAGAACGTTTCAGGAAGTTTTGCGGACCGATCGGTATGGAACCAGCTTCAGGAAAGATTAGGGATTGCCAAAAAAAGCAACGCATGCTAGCCAAGAACCCTCTTCCGCCGAGGGAACCCGAGGTGGAGCATGTCCGATATCGTGAGGGAGTGCCCATGGAAGTTCCGGTGATGAGCCGCGTCTACGTCATCTTCAAGCGCACAAAATGCTGCATTCGCATCTATACGGACATGGATCGGGACGGCTTTCAAGCCAAGCTTCAGGACGCATTGCGACAGCGCAAAAGTCTTTTTCTTCATGTGTATCAGCCCAACGGAAACGGTTTCCTGAGGAGTCACACCACGGTGACACCTTATGAAATCCTGATGGACTGTGTGTTTCATGTGGAGGAAGTCAGCCAGAACGGCGATGATCCCTGCGAACAAAAGGGCAAGGAGGCCCGCTTCCTCGAAAAGCTTTTTGAAGAGCACGGTTTGACCTGACAAAAGGTCTTTTCCATCTAAGGAACGGCCCATGAAAGACAAAGACATGGAGTCGCGGTATCAGGAAACCATTCGTGCCTTGGAAAAAGAACGCGACTTTTTACAGCGGCGTGTTCAGGAGCTGGAAGAGGCTCTACAAGGGTGCTTGAGTCGCTCGCGGCACTGACTGGGATGCGGGTTTGCCGACTGGTGGCTGGATGCCACAAAAGTGCTCACCGAGAAAACCAGCGCTTTTCCCTTTAAGCCTACTCCATGTCCGGCGGTAGGTTCCGAAAAAGAAGAGTCCACCGAAGTGTCTTCCGAGGAGCCCTCATGACAGGGGCGACTTCGGCGGTCGTCTTTTGCATCGATGGAATCCCTGCGGACTCAGAGGCGCTGAGGCGTCGTCTTCCCACAGGTCTGACCTCCGATGCACCGTCCATGAATTACAGACAGTACTTTGAAGCGCTTCGAGAGGCATTGGAGCAGAAAGACTGGAAGCCTCTTTGTGAAAGCCTGGAAACCCTTACGGGGACGCCTTGGGCTTCGAAGGGAATTTCACGAGTCTGTATGGACAGCGTCAAGCATGGAGCCTTGTATCATGTGGCCAAAATCACGGTGCAGGGGAAGGATCAAAGCTATGCGTTCGTGATGAATTCGGCCATGCACCCTCAGAGGCAAAAGGCTCTGAAGCAGGAATGGAAAACCTTGCACTGGCTGGCGAACACGCCTGTTGCGGCGTATGTGCCTCGAGGCCTCCATGTGGGGCAAGGGGTATGGCGCGATGAAGAGGGGACGACAAGGCCTTTTGGGTTTTTTCTGGCCACGTGGTTTGAAGGGTTTTACGAGTGGCACATGGAAAAAGGAGCCGAGGGAACGGCTGCAACCGTTCGAGTTTGGGATGAATCTTCTACGGGAACAGTCCTATCTTCAACCCAAACGGCTCAGCTCATGGAACAGGCCGCCTACCTTCTGACCCTGGCTCTGGACCGAAAAGATTTTTTTCAGATTTATCCCTGGCACCATGCGGCAGGTGATTTCGTGGTGGCCGTGGATGACCGGCGTATTTCCGTGCGTCTTATTTCCACTCGAAACCGAGCCGTGCTCATGCCTTCAGGTCCTCTGTTTCATGAGCGCTTTTCCGCCTTAGCCGCTTTCTTTTTCGTGTTGACCTTTCGCATGCGGGTGGATCGCCACCAAGGCACCGAAGATCTGGTGTGGGCTTCAGCGCATTGGCTTGAACCCGTTGTTCGCGGCTTTCTTCGGGGATGGACCGACGGGGCTTCCACGCATGAGCCCCTGACAGCCCGTGACATCCTGAGCCTGCTTCAGGCTTTTGACGCCTCGGATTGGGAAGCCGTGGGTTCCGTGCTTCAGGAGGATCTCGTGGTGGACGCCGAGGAAGGCCCCTTGGTTTTGAAGCGTCTTCAGGAACATGCCAAAGACTTGAGCGACGTTTTACGTCAAGGGACTTATCAAGACGTCTTGATGTAAGGATTCCCGGTAAGGTTTGTGGTAGTCCCAACGGGATTCGAACCCGTGTCTCTGGCGTGAGAGGCCAGTATCCTAGGCCACTAGACGATGGGACCAAAAAAATGGCTGGGGGACTAGGATTCGAACCTAGGCTAGCGGATCCAGAGTCCGCCGTCCTGCCGCTAGACGATCCCCCAACGCAGTGCCGAAAACCTAATGGAATCTTCCCTCCAAGTCAAGGCATAAACAAGGCGGCGGGGACGAGCGTCTTTGATGGCTTTCTTTTTCTATTTCCACCTGTGCGTGCCGCAAAAGATTAGGTATATTTCAAAGGATGGCGACCTCGATAAGGCAACCGCCGAAAGATCATAAAGGGGATAAGCTTTGTATCAGCAACTTCTCTCGGAAGAACCCGGACAATTCGATTTGGGCGTGTACCGCCTGCGCATGGAAGAACTTCTACCGCCGCAAGAGCCCGGCAATGCGTTGTTTTACCGCGCCTTGGACTACGCGCAGGATCTGCACGAAGGACAGATACGAAAATCAGGGGCGCCTTACATCAGCCATCCCAGCGCTGTGGCTTACATTTTGGCCAAGGAGATGGGAATTCGAGACCCGGAAATGCTGGCCGCGGCCATTCTTCACGATGTGATCGAAGATGTTCCACGCATCGACTATGAAGTTATTGAAAGTGCTTTTGGAACCGTTGTGGCCGACCTGGTGGAAGGCTGCACCAAAATGACCAGGCTTCACCAGGACCGTGCGGTCCTCAAGGACTTGACCCACAGCAAGATTCTGCAGACCGCCAGCCAGCGTTTGGGGGTTTTAATCATCAAACTTGCGGATCGGTTGCATAACCTGCGCACCTTGCACTATCTGCCCAAACCAAAACAACAACGCATCGCTCAGGAAACCGTGGAAATTTACGCGCCTCTTGCGGCCAAGCTCAACATTTTTCCACTCAAACGCGAACTCTACCACCTTTCCCTTTCTTATCTGTATCCAAAGAAGAGCAAAAAAATTCTTAACGCCCTTCGTTCGCTCTATGCCCATGCCGGTGTGACGGAAATTACTGAACGCCTTCGGGAAGCCTTTGCTCGTCGAAACATGGAGGTTGTCATTCGCAGCCGGGTCAAAGGGTTGGGCACCTATTACGATGCGGCGAAAGGAACCCTGAGATTGGCCAACGCGGAAAACCGTGTGGACTTTACGGTGGTGCTCACTTCCAACAATGTGGATGCCTGTTATTGTGCTTTGGGTGTGGTGAATTCCACCGTAACCCCGATACCGAGAAGCCTACGGGATTTTATCGCGAATCCAAAGAACAACGGTTACATGAGTCTGCACACACGGATTCATCACAAAGGGGAAAATTACCTGGTCAAGGTGCGCACGGCCGCCATGGACGAATGGGCTACCCATGGGGTTTTGAGCCAGTGGAATCATCCGGAAAGGATCACGGAAGCCTACCTCAAGGAAGTGAGTGAGTTCTTGCGCAGTGTGGGGGAATACGGAGGCCCGCCGCCGCAGCGCCGGACGCTCATTCAGTTATCGGAAGCCGAGGAGGTGACTGTCTACACACCGCACGGGGACGCTCATACGTTCCCAGTGGGAAGTATCGTTCTGGATTTTGCCTTTAAGATTCATTCGGATTTGGGCAATCACTGTGTGGGAGCCGTCATTGGAGGGCGGCGTGTCCCACCGACCCATCGGCTCAAAGACGGAGACACGGTACGGGTGATCAAGGCGGAAGCAGCGGTACGTTTTGATCCCGATCTGGAACGCCTGTGTATGACCCCAAAGGCTCGTAACGCCATTGCCAGGGAAATTGCACGACGCCGTCGAATCTGTGCTCATGATGTCGGAAAAGATCTTCTGTTGCAGGAACTGGCACAACACGGATTGCCGCAGGAAACCCTGGAACGTGAGGAAGTGCCCCTTATTTTGGAAGTTCTCAATGTCAAATCGCTGGAAGATCTTTTTGTCATGATCGGCCAGGATCTTGTCTCCCCCAGGGCCTTTCTTTATTACCTGCAGGATGTTCCTAAAAAAACCATGGGAAAACTCAAGCTTCGTGCAGAAGAAGATCAGGGTCATGAACGGAAGGTGCTCAAAGTGAGCGGTTTAGATCCTGCGGTGCACAGGTTCGCGGGGTGTTGTCATCCGTATCCGGGAGAAAGCCAGGTGTTGGCCACGCTCAGTGAACGCGGGATCACCTTTCATCGAGCTCGGTGCAGCGATGTGACGGAACGCCACGGATTACCTCCGCACAAGCTGCTGGATGTGCAGTGGGCTGAAAATCCTCCATGGGAAAGCCCCGTGGCCATGTGGGTGAAGGTGATGGTCGGGGATCGACAAGCTTTGTTACCGCTTCTGGGAAGGATTCCGACCCGGATCGAGGTGAGGCGCCTGGAAGGGCAGTTTCGTAAAGATCTTCCCCAATGGGCGGCGTTTCAAGTGGTTTTGGGTGGCTTTGAAGAGGCGCGGCGGCTCTTCGGCTGTTTTCAGCCCGGAACCGTCATTGTGGAAAGATACGGATCCCTGGACGCCGCCCTGGACTTGGGGGACTGATTCAATGAAGGGAACGGTTGCTGTGGGTTTCCTTGAAGATTTTTCGAGCCACAGCATGGAGATCGGCTTTTTTGATACCGGCCACTTCCACAAGAAGGAATTGAATCCACGCCCCGCAACAAAAACTTAAAAGACTATGCGGGTTTTTGAAAACGTCCTCGTCCAGTTTTCCATCCTCATAGGCTTGAGCAATAAGGTTCATTAAAGAGAGCAAAAGCTCGCCTTCCCCGTAGCGACGAACGGCGTCCCGATAAATGGCTGCCAGTTCGGGATTCCTTTGCAGAATCTGGGCGCTGTAGCGACATGCATCAACCAACGTCATCGATTGCATCGGGGTTTTGTCACCTCCTTGCCGTGCCTCGTTCTTGATTTTTCATGGGCTTGGTTTATGGTGTATAGCAAATTTTCGGCATGGCTGAAAAGATGTGGGTGCATGAAATTGGGCTCGAAAGAAAGGAGCTTGCAGCATGTTTCATAAAACAAGGCGTCTCATGCGTTTTTCATGGATGGTGACAGTTTTGACCTCAGTTGGGATGCTCACATCGGCGGGATTCCTTCAAGGGGCCTTCGCCGCTACAAGCTTTTTCGGCTCCAACCTTCCTCCTTCTTTTGCGGACTTGGCGGACAAGGTCAAAGACTCGGTGGTCAACATTTCCACCACGCAGGTGATCAAGGGACATCCCCTGCAACCGTTTATGGAACCCAATTCTCCTTTTCGCGAGTTTTTTGGTGATGAGTTTTTCAAGCGCTTTTTCGGGGACATGCCCAAAGGATCCATGAAGACCAATTCCCTGGGATCCGGTGTGGTCATCGATGCTTCGGGGCTCATTTTGACCAACAATCATGTGGTGGAAAAGGCCACGGAAATCCGAATCAAGCTGCAAAACGGCAAGGAATATGCCGCCAAGGTCGTGGGGCGGGATCCCAAGACCGATTTGGCTCTTATTCAGACGGAACCCGACAAGAATTTTCCCAAGCCCGCCGTTTTGGGCGACTCCTCCGCCTTGCGTGTCGGGGATTGGGTCATGGCCGTGGGAAATCCCTTTGGATTGGGCCATACGGTCACAGTTGGTATTATCAGCGCCAAGGGCCGAATCATCGGAGCAGGGCCCTATGATGATTTTCTGCAAACAGATGCCGCCATCAATCCGGGCAATTCCGGAGGGCCCCTTTTCAACATGAACGGAGAAGTGGTGGGTATCAACACGGCCATTGTGGCTCGAGGGCAAGGGATCGGTTTTGCCATTCCCATCAATGTGGCCAAGGACCTTTTACCCCAGCTGCGCACCGGAAAAGTGATTCGTGGATGGTTGGGTATCATGATTCAGGATGTGACGCCAGAGATCGCAGAATCCTTCAATCTTAAGGAAGCCAAAGGTGTTCTGGTTTCCGATGTGGTCAAAGACAGCCCGGCCGAAAAGGGAGGACTTCAGGTTGGTGATATCATTCAGGAATTCAACGGTGAAGAAGTGCGGGATGCCCATGAACTTTCTCGACGCGTCGCAGCGACACCTCCCAATTCCAACGTGAAACTGGGACTGCTTCGTGATGGATCCAAGAAGGTTTTGACCATCAGCCTAGGGACCATGCCGGATGAAGAAACGGCTGCGGCACAACCTGAAAGTGTGGAAAACGTGTGGGGTCTCACTGTCCAGAACATGACCAAGGAACTTGCCGAACGTTTCGGGTGGGACGCTTCGGAACGGGGTGTGATCATTACGGAGGTGGAACCGGACAGTCCTGCCGCTGAAGCCAGACTCCAGCCGGGAGATCTCATCAAGGAAGTGAATCGCAAAAAGATTCAGAATCTCAGGGACTACAACCAGGCCATCAAAGGCGTTGAAAAAAAGAGCAGCCTGCTTCTTCTGATCAAACGGGGTGAACGAACCTTTTACGTGGTGCTGCAAATGCCCCAAAGCTGAAAGGTTCACGATCCTGCAGGATGTTTTTGGGGGAACGTGTAGGTTTTGAGGGTTATCGGCAGGGAAGAGGGGTCGCGAAAAAACGGCCCCAAAAGGTGAATGAAACAAAAAGGAGGGTGACAGAATGGGTCAGGTTTGGAGGGGGCGAATCGTTCATGGTCTCGTGGGGTTCTTGTGCGTGCTGTTGGGGGCGGCGACGTTGAGTGCGGCGGATGTGCCGAGTTTTCCCAATCAAATCACCATCGGCCAAACGACCTGCGTTCTGAACGGATTTGGTTTGCGTAAGAAACTGGTTGTGGACGTCTACTACGGAGCTTTGTACCTTACAGAGAAATCGTCAGATGCCAAAGCCGTCATTCAGGCGGACAAAGCCAAGGGCATCATCATGCATTTCGTGTACAAGGAAGTGGACGCCGCCAAACTGGTGGAAACCTGGAAGGAAGGCTTTGAAAAGACGGCTCCCAATCCCGAGGCGGCGCTCAAGAACCGAATGGACACCTTTATGGGCTATTTCACCGAGCCGTTGAAGAAAGGTGAAGAGATTCGGCTGCTGTACGAACCCGGCGTGGGAACGCATGTCCTGATCAAGGGAAAGGAAAAGGGTGTTGTCCCGGGTGCCGATTTCATGCGGGCTCTCTGGGGCATTTTCCTCGGTGAAAAGCCTGCCTCAGAGGCTCTGAAGAAAGGCATGTTGGGGCAATCTTAAGATGGATCTTGACCGATTTCTCGAGCCTTTCACAGTAACGGTTTCGCCGGAACAGATTCGGCGCGAAAAGGAAAAGGCTCGAGCGCTCAGAAAAACGCAGTGGTGGCAACGCCAGCTTGCCAAAGGGCGTTGCCATTATTGCGGTAGGACGGTTTCATCAAAGGAATTGACCATGGACCACGTGGTGCCCTTGGTGCGCGGTGGCCGCAGCACCAAGGGAAACGTGGTTCCCTGTTGTAAGGACTGTAATTCCAAGAAAAAATATCTCCTGCCGGTGGAATGGGTGGACTACCTCAAGCGATGCGCCGAGACCACATCTTCGTGAAAACGTACAGGTGACACATGACATCGATTTCTCAAACCGCCTTAAAGGATCACAATGAAGATTGCAGCCTGTGCCCCTTGGCCGTGTACTGTTTTTCGGATCCCAGCACCTGGGTGTTTCGAACCATGACGGAACTCGAGGAGAAAACGCGACAGATGGAAGAATGTTCCGTCCGCAAAGCACATCTCAAGGCACAACCATGATGCGGGACCTTCCTCCCGGTTCCCGTTCCACACGAATTTGAGTTTCAATCTCGTCGGCCAACCTTTTCACGTGGGAAATGATACCCACCATCTTGCCGTTGGCCTGAAGCCTGCGAAGCGCTGTGATAACCCTATAAAGGGTTTCTTCATCCAGAGTGCCGAAACCTTCGTCCAGAAACAAGGATTCAATCTTGCGATGATGAGCTGCAAGGTCTGACAGGCCCAAAGCCAGGCTCAAGCTCACCACAAAGGTTTCTCCGCCGGAAAGAGTGCGCAGAGAACGTTGGTTTCTCTGCTGCAGAAGGTCTTCAACGGCCAAACCAAACCCGTTGTCTTGCAAGGGGCGAAGCCGATAACGGCCGCTGAGAAGTTCCAGATGAGTATTGGCTTGTTCCATGAGCCGCTCCAGCATGATTCGCCGGATTTTTTCGCGAGCCTCCGTGTTTTGTTCATCGCGAAAAGCCTTTTGTTCAACGCTCAGTTGGGCCACAAGCCGTTCTTGATCCTCCACGGCCTGAAGCAGTTCTCGATGTTCCTGAACCGATTGGCGAATGCGATCCAACCGGCTTTCCAGTTCCTGCAAATCTTGCTGCACGTTTTCCATGAATGTTTGCAGTTCAGAAATTCGATCGGCAAGTTCTTTAGCCGAGAGATCTGTGTTGCCCTTCGGGGCCTCGAAGATCGCCTGTGCGGCCGCATCCACAAGGGCCCGGGCTTTGGCCAGATTTTGACTTGTTTCAGAGGCTCTTTGTCGCACGGCTGGCTCTTCTTCCACGGCCTTGAGGGCGGAAACGGCGGCTTCCAAGGAATCCAGCCCGATTCTTTTAAGCTCTGTTTCAAGGTTGGTTCGTAACGTGTTGCAGGTTTTGTCCGTGCTTTCCAGCTCGGATGCCAGTGCGAGAAGCTCTTGAGCCGTGGAGTCCAGAGATCGTTGCAGGGTTTCTCTTTGTTGCTGAAGTTCCTCGACGCTGCGGCTCCATCGGTGAACGGATTCTTCCATGTTCTGGAGTTCCGCCGTTGCATCAGGGCCTGCATAGATGGCTTCCCGTTCCGCTTTCATAGAAGCAAGGCTGGATTGTAAGGAGTCGACATGGGAAGCTGCATCTTCCGCCTCCTTTTCCAGCCGAGCCAGATCCAAAGCCAAGGATTCCAGTTGCAATGCAAAGGATCGCTTACGGTTCAAGAGATCCTCGTTTTCCCGGACGACACGTTCATAGGCGACCCGACGTCTTTGAAGACGCTGTAAAAGAAGGGTTTCCTCCCCTTTTTCAGGAAGTCTTTCCCCATAATTGTTCAAAAGCCTTTGCAGATCGGCGCTCACGGCTTGAAGGTCGCCCCTTAGCCGTTCGGAATCCTCCTGGTTCTTTGATGTGACTGCCTGTTCTTCCTGAAGCTTTGCTTCAAGCTGTCGGCGTTGCTGTTCCCGATTCGAGAATCCCTGCATTCTTCGACGAAGTTTCCATTCCACCCATTGCAAACGCCATCGCTTCCATCGGCTGGAGCGAAGGGCTGATTTGTCATCCCTAAGCTCTTCTTTGAGGGCTCGAATGGTTTCCGCGAGAACATTCGGTTCGACCATGTCAAGGTTCAATCCGGCCGAGCGGCACACTTCCTGCCATTCTTGAAGCAGCTTGTGTGCGGCTTCGGCCTGCTTTTCCAATTGAGCACTTTGAAGGTTCAGATCCGCCAGTTCCGCCCGAAGAGAGGCGATACGGTCTTGAAGCGCACCGATTCGCCCGTAGATGTGGGAAAGGTCCGGAAGTCCTTCCGTGACAAAGGGATGGGTTAAAGACCCGCACAAAGGGCAAGGGGTGCCTTCCTGAAGCTTGGAACGCTCCGAGCTGACGCGCTCAAAGCTTTCCCGCCAGGCGATTTCGGCTTCATGTTTTCGCAGTTCAGACAGAGCTTCGTTCAAAGAGGCTTGAAGATCTTGCTGACGTGTCGTCACTTCTTCCTTCTTTGCGGGAATATCAAAAGCCAGGCCTTGTTGGTGAAAGCGCTGGGAAATGGAAAGCAGTTTTTTGTAGGCGGCAAGATTTTTCTTGCGTTCATTGATGCTTTCTTTGAGGGAAGTGGGTGTCTTATCACCCAGGATTTCTTTCAGTTCCTGTTCCAGCGCTTCTTTCTTAAGGACGCCTTGCCCGGTTTTGGCCTGCATGCGGTGTTCCAGGGATTGGGCTTTTTCCAGAGCTGCGGCCGCTTTTTTGAGGCTTTCTTGAGCCTCCAACAGTCGAGCTGCTTGAAGAGCTTCTTCTTGTCGAAGAGTTTCCAGACGCTTCAAAAGTTCCTGTAGCTTTGGCATGTCGTTTTCCAAAGCCGCATCGGATGCGTTTTCGGTCAGGTGCTTCTGAAGCGATTCGGCTTGAAGGTCGGCCTGTTCGAGGTTGGACTGAATCTGATCCCGGCGGGTCAGCATATCGTTTCGAGCCCGTTCCAGTTCCATGGATCGTGCCGACGCCTCCTGAAGCCTTTGCTCATGGCGTTGAATGTCTCGTTCCTTGCGGCTTGCCTCTTCCAAAACCTGTCGGTTTTCCGCCAGCTTTTGCCGTTCTGCTTCCAGCGAGGCTTCGGCTGCCGTCAAGCGGTCCTGAATTTCGTGCAGCTGATTTTCTTCGTTGTCGGATTTTCGGCGAAGAGTTTCCAGGCGGGATTCAAGATCGTTCCGTTCTGTTTCCAGCGTCACATAGCGGCGAAGAGAGTCCAGGATGGCTTCGGCGGCCAAAAGCGTTTCCATGCGTTGAAGCACTTGCTGAGCGGCATGGTCTTCAGCTTCAGCTTTAGTTGAGTTTTCTTGGGCTTGACGAAGCTCTTCGTGCAGGCGATTCAGGGTTTCCAGCCGCTCTTTTGCTTCTTCCAGTTGGGCAATCTGTCGACGCAAGTCTTCGAGCTCGGTCCGTTTTTCTTCGCGCTGGATTTCCAGTTCGCGACGAGCTTCACGGTCCACAGGAGGGTAGTTGGCGGCAAGTTCCTTAAGCTGAAGAAGACGTTCCCGAGCAGCGTTCATGCGGTGATCTAGATCCTGGGCCAGATCCTGAGTCACTTCGGGTCCCATGATCATTTCAAGGATTTCTGCGCGTTCATGTTCCAGAGCGTTCAAAAAGGCGGCGAATTCACCTTGGGCCAAAAGGACCGAACGGCAGAATCGCTTGAAGTCCAAGCCGGTGATTTCACTAAGTCGTGAACGCACGCCAAGGATACGGTTTTCCAGGATTTCTTCCGTGCCGTTGACCGAGGAAAGGGACATTTCCGGTCCAAGAAGCCCGTTCGGGCTTTTTCGAGCCCACCATCGACTGCAATAGATTTTGTCGCTCACCTGAAAGGTCACTTCGGCATAGGATTCATCTTCGAGCCAGCTGGTGATGTCTTGTTCCGGGTGTCGAAGGCGTACGGTTTGACCGTAGAGCCCCAGCGTTATCGCATCCAAAATAGAGGATTTTCCCGATCCGTTAGGTCCGGTGATGGCAAAAAGGCCGGTATCGGAAAAAGGGGGCGCATCAAAGCGAATATCCCATTCCCCTCGAAGCGAGCTTATGTTCTTGAACCGTAGTCTCAGTATCTTCATGGTCGAGGCTCCATGATCCGTTCAAGATCTTCGGTCATCGTGTGCCATGATCCTTTCATCTTCAGCTCCCTTGTCAAGACTTTCCTTACCACAAAGAAAAAGGTCCTGCTGTCGATTCCTCGAGCGGCAGGCATCTTGTCAACGCCGATGACAGGCGACAAGGCGACCAGGGCGAATGTTTCTCAATGGCGGTACCTCTTGAGTGCAGACGGCAGTTCGTTCCCGGCATCGAGGATGAAAGGGGCAACCGTAGGAAGGTTTCATGGGACTTGGGACATCGCCTTCCAAAAGGATGCGCTGTTTCCTGGCGGCTGCTTTTGGATCCGGGATAGGAGCGGCCGACAAAAGGGCTTGCGAATAGGGATGCAGAGGCTCTTCAAAAAAGGCTTCCTTAGGCCCGATCTCCACAAGACGTCCGAGGTACATAACCCCGACGCGATGGGCTATATGCTCCACCACGCTGAGGTCATGGGAAATAAAAAGATAAGTGAGAGCCAATTCTTCCTGAAGTTCTTCCATAAGATTAATGACTTGGGCCTGAATGGACACATCGAGGGCCGAGACTGGTTCGTCGGCCACCAGGAATACGGGATTCAGGGCCAAAGCTCGTGCGATCACAATACGCTGCCGTTGTCCTCCTGAAAATTCATGGGGATAACGCTCGGCATGTTCGGGCCTTAGTCCCACTCGTTGCAGAAGGTTGGCGACCTTTTCGCGACGCTTCGCAGCCGATCCCAGTCCATGAATCACCAGGGGTTCTTCGATGAGTTGTCCGATTCTTTTCCTGGGATTCAAGGCCGAATAAGGATCCTGGTAAATGATCTGAGCCCGACGACGCCACTGAAAGATTTCACGACGGCTTAGGGATTCCAAGTTTTGCCCTTCGAAAAAAACCTGACCGCTTGTAGGCTCTTCGAGACGCAGCAAAAGACGTCCCAAAGTGGATTTGCCGCAGCCGCTTTCCCCCACAAGCGCAAAAACTTCTCGACGGGCAATGACGAAACTTACATCGTTCACAGCTCGGACCACAGGACCTTTGGCCCTAAAACCGACAGCCCCGTGAATGGGATAATCCTTGACCAGATTCTTCGCTTCGCAGAGGACATCCTTCATCAGCTTATCACCGGGTGCCAGCATCGTACTCGATGGCCCTTGGATATCTCAACCCACCCTGGAATCTCTGTAAAACAAGGTCCTTTGGCTCGTGAACATCGATCTTGGAAGGCACAGCCCGGGGGAAGTCGATGCAGGCTCGGGACAGTGCCTGGAATGGGCGTGAGTTTTCCGCGCTTCCCACCCACCTTGGGTAACGACATAAAAAGGCCTAAGGTGTAAGGATGAGCCGGCATCGTGAACAGATCCAGGACATGGGCTTCTTCGACCGCCTTGCCTGCGTACATGACCACCACGCGACGACATGTTTCCGCCACAACCCCCAGATCATGTGTGATAAGCAGAACGGCCATGCCGATTTCGTCTTTAAGCCTCTGAATCAGATCCAGAATCTGGGCTTGAATGGTCACATCCAGGGCTGTCGTGGGTTCGTCGGCAATGAGAATCTGTGGACGACAAGCCAGGGCCATGGCAATCATGACGCGCTGGCGCATGCCTCCGGAAAGCTGGTGCGGATAATGGCTTACACGGGATTCAGGATCGGGGATGCCTACGAGAGACAGAGCCTGAACCGCTTCACGGCGAGCTTCGCTCTTGCTGAGTCCCCTATGTCTGCGAAGCACCTCTTCAATCTGAAACCCGACGGTATAGACGGGATTTAGGGATGTCATGGGTTCCTGAAAGATCATAGAGATTTCGTTTCCACGAAGGCGACGTATGGCCTGTTCCGGAATGGAAAGAAGGTCCATGCCTTTGTACAAAACGCGCCCTGCCGTAATGCTTCCCTGAGCCTTGGGGATGAGTCTGAGGATTGAAAGAGCCGTTACGCTCTTGCCACACCCGCTTTCCCCGACAATCCCCAAAGTCTCTCCTTGGTTCAATTCAAGGTCCACTCCATCGACAGCACGCACGATCCCGCGTCGCGTGAAAAATTCCGTGCGCAGTCCCTGAATTTGCAATAGAGCACTCGTCATCGGGTCCTCAAGGACGGATCGAGCACGTCACGCAGCCCGTCTCCGAAAAGGTTGAAACCGAGCACCAGCATTAAAATAGCCAAACCGGGAAAAGCCGCCACATGAGGGGCTGTTTGAATATATTGACGTCCTTCGCTGAGCATAGCTCCCCATTCGGGCTGTGGGGGCTGAGCTCCTAGACCCAGAAAGCCCAAAGCGGCCGCCTGAAGGACAGCCGTTCCCATTCCCAATGTGGCATAAACGATAATAGGGGCGAAGGTGTTGGGGAGAATGTGCGAGAAGAGGACGCGGGCATGGCTGCCACCCAGATGCCGAATGGCCTGGACAAAGAGCTGTTGTTTGAGAGACAGAACGTTGGAGCGCACGATTCTAGCGTAGTGTGGAATATAGACGATCCCTACAGCAATCATGGTGTTGGGAAGGCTAGGCCCGAGAATTGCTGTAATGACGATGGCTAAAAGAACGGCGGGAAAGGCTAAGAGAACATCCATGATGCGCATAATGACACTGTCCACTGGATCCCCGAAATAGCCTGCTGCGAGCCCTAAGAGGGTTCCGGGAAGAAGGGAAATCGTCACCGAAATGAGACCGATCATCAGGGAAATACGACTTCCGTGAATGACTCGGCTAAAAATGTCCCTTCCCAAGCTGTCGGTGCCGAAAAAATGTTTCGGGCTGGGCGGTTGCAGTCGTTCCAGTGGGGACGGCACCAAAGGATCATACGGGGCCAGGAAAGGGCCTACCAACGCCAAGATGACGATGCCCAAAATGAGGCACAAGCCCGCGGCGGCTGTTCGATGTCGGAGAAGATCGCTGAAGAGTTCCGACCTATTCATGGATGCGAATCCTGGGATCCAAAACCACATAGACAAGATCGACCAAAAGATTGATCACGGTCATGATCCCTGCAAAAATGAGCACGCAACTTTGTACCGCGGCATAATCCCGTCCCATGAGAGAATCCACAAGGTAACGACCCAATCCAGGCCATGAAAAGATGGTTTCCGTCAACACCGCGCCGCTGAGAAGGAGTCCCAAATTCAGGCCGAGGACGGTGACAACGGGGAGCATGGCATTGCGAAGGGCATGGCGCAAAATGACAACCGTTTCATCCATACCCTTGGCTCGCGCTGTGCGAATATAGTCCTTATTGAGGACTTCCAGCATGCTGGAACGCGTGATGCGGGCCACCACGGCCATGGGAATGGTGGCCAAGGTGAAGGCGGGCAGTATCAAATGATGCAGTCCGTTCCAAAAAACATTCCAGCGCATGACAAGCAAAGCGTCGAGAAGGACAAACCCCGTTAAAAAGGGAGCGTCCATGCCCATGCCAAGCCTGCCCATCATGGGAAAGAGAGGGTATTTGACGGAAAACAGGTAAATGAGCATGAGGCCTAACCAAAAGATGGGCATGGAAACGCCCACCAACGCCAGAAACATGGCTGTATAATCCCACAAAGAGTACTGACGTACGGCCGAGACGACACCGGCGGCCATTCCGAAAAAGGTGGCGAGAAACATGGCGGCCAGCGACAGTTCCGCGGTGGCAAGCAGCCGAGGAAGGATTTCCTGGAGAACCGGTGTGCCGGTGCGTGCGGAGATACCGAAATCACCTTGAAGGATGGACTTCAAATAAAGCCAGTATTGGACCGCCATGGAACGGTCCAGTCCCAGCTTGTGGCGAAGCCGTGCCAATTCTTCGGGTGAAGCGTATTCACCGATCAGGAGCTGCGCAGGATCGCCCGGAATGAGGCGCAGCATGAGAAAGACCAGTAGGGAAACTCCGAACAGGATCAAGACCAGTTGCCCGAGGCGGCGTCCCACGTAGCTCCAAGGCATCTCTGAACGATCCTTTTATTTTTCCTTCCAGACCATTTGAAAGGAATTCAGCCCGTTGGGGCGAAGCGGAACATCGTGCAGTTTCTTGCTGTAGCAGCGTACGATGGTGGAATGGGCCAACGGCACCCACGGGGCTTCCCGATGAAAGATCTCTTGGGCTTTCATGTAGAGCTTGGCTCGCTCGTCTTTGTTAAAGATTTTCTGAGCCTGCTTGACCAGCTCCGTGAATTCGGCGTTTTTCCACAGGGCCACATTGGCGGCACCGGGAGTGACGGCTGTATCCGCCGAAAGGAGACCATAGAGAAAGTTGTCGGGATCCGCGTTCCCTCCAAGCCAGCCAAGCATGCACATGTCGTGCTCCCCGTTACTGGTGTTTTTGAGGTAGGTGCCCCAGTCGTAGCGAACGATCTTGGCTTTCACTCCCACGGCTGCAAGATATGCTTGAATCAGCTCAGCCGTCTTGACCGGCTCGGGCATATAAGCCCGTGAAACGGGCATGGCCCACAGTTCCAGTTCCGTGTTGAAATCAAAACCGGCTTCTTTCAAGAGCTTCTTGGCCTTGTCAGGATTGTATTCATAGGGTTGAATGCTGTCGTTGTAGCTCCAAATAGTGGGCGGATAAGGGTTCTTGGCCGGAATGGCGAGGCCTTGAAAGATGGCCTTGATCAAGGTGTCCTTGTCGATGGCATGGCTGATAGCTTGGCGCACACGAGGGTCTTTCAGGGCCGGCTTTTCCGTGTTGAAAGCCAGGTACCCCACGTTGATGCTCGGCCGCTCGAGCACCTTCAGGTTCGAATCCTTTTTGGCCAAAGCAATGGAGTCGGGATCCAGATCGTCGGCGATATCCACCGTCCCCGATTGAAGGGCCATAAGGCGTGCGGAAGGTTCGGGAATCGACTTCAAGATAATGCGATCCACCTTGGCCTTGTTGCCCCAATAATTTTCGTTTCGCTCCAAAATGATCTGATCATCTTTGACCCAGCTGACAAATTTAAAGGGACCCGTTCCCACCGGATGCATACCGATTTGGTCCTTGTAGTCGGCCAAAGCTTTGGGGGACACGATAGGGCAGAGCCAAAGGGCCAGGTTGTTCAGGAGCGGAGCATAAGGTTTCTTGGTGACCAGTTGCACGGTGTATTCATCGACCACCTTCACCTGGTCCACCATGCCCAACGAAAGGTTCAGGTAAGCCCATTTGCCGTAACCGTGAAAGGGGTGGTTTTTGTCGATCACACGTGCAAAGGAATCATAGACAGCTTGCGCATTGAAGGGGGTGCCGTCGTGAAACGTGACCCCCTTACGCAGGTGAAATGTCCATGTGAGACCGTCCTCGCTGACTTCCCAAGAGGTGGCCAGCTGAGGTTCGATATCCATGGAATCGTCCCCAAATTTCACCAGGTTTTCATAAATCTGGATGCCTGCCTTGATGGATTCTCCATCGGTTGCCTGAGCCAAATCCAGGGAGACCGAATCCCCGCCTCGTCCCCAGATGAGAGTCCCTCCGACAACGGGTTGATCCGCCGCCGTTCCCAGACCCGGCCAAAAGCTTGCCAAAACAAACAAAACCACAAACCATTTTCGCATTGTGCCCTCCTTGATTTGATCCCTAAGACTCACGTCCCCATGTAAAGCACACACTACGACCAGAAATCGTGGCTGTTTTGATAGCCTTTTTAGCATCAGCCTGCAACAGTTCGATCATGGCCTCATACACCGCCAGGTGACCGCGGACGCAAAGGTCAAGCCAGGATCCTTCGGCGACCTCGTCAACGACTTCGGTGATGACTTCAAAACGGGTGACTTGGGGGCGCTGCGCACAGTAATTGAGCCGAGCGACCCGAGCCACCGGAGGAAGCAGGGCGACGGGACCGGGGGCTACAGAAGGGAAAATCTGAGGCTCCCACATCTGGGCATAACGATGGTAGCGCTCGCGTATCTCTTCATTTCTTTGTACAAGTTCTGGATCTTTTTGAACATGTTTTTGAATGATTCTGGCGAGCTCGATGGCCTGCAGGTTTCGGAGATTTGTGGGTTCATCCAGGTAAGGAAGATAAACATAGAGAAAAGCACGAGGAATCCAGTGTTCGGCAAATAGGCCCGGAAGATAGCCGGAAAAAGGCTGTTCCCATTCATGGCTTGGAACGCCGTGACCGTCCAAGATCATTTCCGGAAGCCACCTTTCCCAAACGCGTCGCTTGGCCAAGGCTTCGGGGAAGCGAGGGTTGTCTTTGAAATAGTCTTCATAAAACTCACAACCTAAAGCGTTGTAACGGGCAGCGTGTAGTTTATGACCGGGATTCATGGGATGAAGCTTTTCAAAGGCAGCGACACCGTCGGCATTTTCCAGAGGGATCCATACAAGGTTAACCTTTTGAAGGAGTTTTCGGCCTTCTTCCGTGGCGGCTGCTTTCCAGGCGGAAAAGAGGGCTGCTTCGGTGCTGGAGACTTCGTTGGCGTGATGTCGGGCGTTGAAAAAAAGGGTTGGCTTGAGCAAGCGCAATCGAGCTTGTGAGACATAAGGGGAAGGATGCGGCAGCGTGGCTTCCAGCGCCCAAATGGGTCTTCCTTGAAAGGTCTTGGACGGCTGCCACAAATCGACTGGGGGCAAGTTCGCCAGTCTATGGACCCATTGAGCGACGTCTCGAGAGCTCACAATGCTTTGCGTTGGAGGCGGGACCATCGTTTGAGGCTCAAGGATCTTTCCAGAAGGAGGCTTGCGTCGTGGTGCCCGGCATCGAAGAACGAGCTGGTTCTCGCTCGACGAGAGAGCCCCTTGGCCTAAGGTAGCGCAAGCCTTCGCCGTTGTCGGTTCGATGGCGACATTCGTCAAGGGTGGAAGGGTGAACCCGATATCCCAGTGTTTTGGATGCAGGCGTAACCAGGCAATCGTCGTTTTCTGCTCGGGGTGGGCGGGGCTTTGCAGTGAGTTTGAAACAAATGCCTGTTGCGTGCGGCTAACCTCAGAGAAAGGTTTAGCCACGAGGCGGGCCCTAGCTTTTTTATCGCGGCTTTTCCAGGCCATGACGGGCATCACTTGTCCCAACTGAAGGAAATCAGAAAGGTTCTGACGTGCGGCAAAGTCTTTGAATGCGTTGAGAAGGGTAAAGTACACGTCCTCGTGCAGGGCTTCCATGGGAGAAAGCCTCTCCTGATCCAGACCCAGAGGAAGTTCGGTTTCTTCGATCGTTGCCGTAACGCGGATCTCTTCCCAAAAGGCGTGCAGATAAGTCTTGCGGGCATGGTCCAAGCGTTGTTCCATGGCTTTGAACAGGGCAGGTATCCACCTTTTGGCAAAGATTTTCCAGAAAACTTCGCGATCTGTGGGGATGGAACGGTCTATCAAAACACGCGATGCCTGGACGATACGGATTCCCGCCGTGGTGGGATGCACTGTGGCATGGCTTCCGAAATGCGGAAGTGCCTTCCAGCGAGGAGTCCATGTGTCTTCAAAAAGCAGACGTCCTTGCCGATCCCAAACCCGAACGCGGTAGGCACTTTTAAGGTTGGGATCCATTCGAAGATGCACCTGGGAAAGATCAAGACCCAGGTGCCGTGCCAAAAGATCGGGTCCTGGGTAAAGTTCTTGAAGCCAACGGCTTCTTGCTTCCATGGTCTGTGGAAGCATCTCAGAAATGAGGTTTTTCCCTGGGAGCATGGGCGCCTTACCAAGATGAACGGTGGGCTGTGAACCTGCGATTCCGGGAAAACCATTGGGTGTTTTGGTCGTGGAGCGAGATCCCTGGGTGCCTTCAAAGGGGGCAAAAGAAACTTCCACCGTGCCAACACCGGTTTCCTTGTGGGCTCGAACGGCTGCCGGAAGCACCTTTTCCAAAAGCCAACAAAGGCCGGGTTTGTAGGCATTGAAAACTTCTACGGTAGGTTCGTACCCCTTGGCTTTGAGCCTTCTTTCCAGTCGTTCCTTAAGGCGGCGGCGCACCGAAGAAGGTTTACTGACAAAGATTGTCGCAGAAACAGCTCCACGCCCCGAAGGCACTCTCATGACCAGTTTTTCCATCCGAACATCTTCAGGTTGCCATCGACACTCTTTGACGAAGGACGGAAAACCAGGAACTTTTCCGAAAAAGCATTTCTCCCTGGAAGCGCGATTGTCCCACCCGCACATATGGCGGGCTGGAGGGTCGCGCTCCAAAGAAAACCCTTGCGTTTTCTCATTCTCAGGCACGCTCTCGAAGGGCTGTGGATCCGTTGGGGCATCGCCCAGAAAGGCCATGACCCGCTGTGCCTTTTCCCGAAGGGCCATGATGGGTTCCGATTCGGGACCGGGCCGGCGAACGACCCAAGGCAGCCAGTGCTGAAGCGACCTTTGCAAAGCCGATGCAGATCCCCGGACCATGACGTGTGAAGGCTTTCCATTGATGGGGTGAATCAGGGTTTCGTAGCACGTCCTGTCTTCCTTGAGTTCCAAAACGATTCCTTCAGGGAAAGCAGGGCCTGAAAAGACAAAAGGCATGTGGATTTGAGTGGCTTCGAGAGTGACCTGCGACAAAGTGTGGCACAGAGTGAGACCGATTTGAGGAGATATTGTGGGCGAAGGCAAAACGACGGCAAGACGAAGGGATCGCTGCCTAAGATCGTGCACGCAAGTTTGAAAAATTCCATTGGGACCGGAAAGATCCAAAAGATGGGGTGGGTTCTTGTCGTCTAAGCCTTTTAAGCCTGTTGTTCCAGGTGTCTCTAAATCCAGAAGAGCCGCCTTGGCGGAAGATAGGCTATGTGAAAGAAACGGATCTTGTCGTCGGTTCCCTCTCCAGACCCTAAGGAGGTGCTGATGTCCATGAATCCATTCCAAAACGGACCAGTCCTTGGGTAGATGAGGCAGTTCAAGCACATCGGATATGGCCAGGAGGCGAAAAAAGGAAGCAAGCGCTTTCGGCGACTCGGCGATGGCTTCCAGTTGAAAGGGACTCTTACGAACAACTCGGACCTTCGAGCCCGGCGATTCCCTTTTTCTTGTCTGACCTGTTGGCAGCCGTATCAGCATGTGAGGCTGATTTTCTGAAGGCGGGCGAAAGCGAACCAAGGGCGCTTGCAGGCGCAGCGTCTCAAAAGCCAGGCGACATGCCAAATGCGCCGCCTCCGCCCAGACCACGCTCCACCTGAGACCACGAGGAACCACAAAGCTCACGAGGATGTGGTCGATGAAGCCGTCCCCGTCCGTATCCTCGTAAAGACCTTGTCCCGAAAAAAGTTGTGGCAGCAGAGTCATCGTTTCACCCAAGCTCATGAGCCTCTCCATGTGAACAAGAGATAAAATGTATTGTAATCACATCAGATTCCTAGACTAAGAACGCATTATGTGACGCACTTCTCACCAATCATGATACCTAAATGGACAAAGGCTTTGTGCACCTAAAAGAGGGGAGGTGGAAGGAATTTTTCGACCCCGTATCAAGACCAAAGAGACACTTAAGAAAGTGGCTCATGCGGGAAATTGATACCTGGCTGTTATCAACACAAAATGTATGGTTTCAGGGACTTGCACTATTTCGGTTTCCGCCTCTACCATCTGTCCAAGCAGAGGGGCTCATGAACACGATGAACCATAAATGGCACTTTCATAAGGCTCCCCAATTGGGTGATCTCGTTTTACTCAATGCCATAAGTTACTTAACACAACCCTCACCAGCGCGTCCTTTTCCGTCCGATTCAAGGTTTGGTTGGGCAGTCTTACAAGATCTCCACGCGATTCTTTTTACATGCATCGATGAAATCAGACTGGTTAAAGGTTAACAGGTAATCTATCTTGACAAGGAAGATTCTATGGATAAAGCAAGAGCGTCATTTCTGTAAATAGCGTCATCAATGTACACAATAGGATGGTTTTTCAAAAATATTTCAAATCGCTGAAGAACGCATATGTTTTTCACAAAGCGAGTTCTGAGTATTTCATAAAGGGTAGGCCATGGAATCACTATCGTGAAAAGGTCAAAGTATTCAGATTTTTCTTGTGCCTGAGTATACCACGGATCTCGGTTATCAGATAGCCCGTACCACACACCTGTGTCGGCAAGAGCATATTTCATCAGCTATAGCTCCTCTTCTTCAGTCTGCTCCTGACTCCCTGAGTACCCAGCCCAAGGCGCGGCCTTTCTGCTTCCAAAAATAAACCTTTCCCTTGATTTTTTTTGGCATCACGAAAAATTACATAAATACGTGTCTTTTTGTTTATTTCAACATTCTCTTTGATTTCCTTCTCAAGGCTTTCAACAATATTATCCGAAACATCATATTTAAAAAATGAAAGGCTATCTCCACATTCAATTGCTTTTTTTGAGTCAAGCCATGCGTACAAGCCTTCATAATCGCCCCTGACTCCAAGATCAAAGCTCATCCACACTGCCTGTTTCATAGTGCCTTTCCTCCATCATTCATGGTGATGTCTGGGTGCCAAGCACCAGACGGCACCGAGCTTAGCCGCGCCGCCGCAGGCAGCGTCGGCTGTAGCGACTTGTCAGCCCACTGCATGAATGTCACCTCATATCCAGCCTTTACTATGTTTACTGTAATTGTACTCGTCTATCGCTTACAACGGGTTTCGACCGATGCTCTGCTCCCCGCCGAGGCTCTCGACTTGCCCCCTTTACAATTTTCATAAACCTAAAATGTGCGATTTAAGGCTGGATGAAGCCTACCCTATGGGCTATGTTGTGGAATCAAATAGAGATTTGCTGGATCCAATTCCGATTTAATGCAAACCCAAAGGGTAGGGGGAGATCGTGCCACAAAAGCAACAAGCTGATAAGTGTAAAATGGATCAGGTTGAACCCACGTCGGGTACCATGACCTCCTGGGCTCGTCTGAGCCTTTTCTTGCGTTATCTTGAAAACATAGGCATTTTGGCTTATCTGATGAGGCTTTATGGCGGTGTGCGAGAAACTTTGCCCAAGATTAGGCTGGCTGGATTGCTTTCGTTGTTGATACAGATGACAAACGTGCTCATCGGATGACGCTCTTGATTTTGAAATCCTTATGTTGTCATCAACCATTGCCCTGAGCTGTATGGCTTGTGGCTCGGCCTCGTGTGCCTAACGTTTGAATTCACCGGACTGGCGGGGCTTACCGCGACAGCTCCGGCAGAATGATCTGTTAGGCGATCACTTTATTGAATTTCCGTTTTGAGGGTGGTCTAAAAATTCTTGTATAAAATTTTAAATGCTAGAAAAAAAGCTCTATTCCTTTAAAAAGGCAGTAACCACCGGACACCTCGAAGCAAGGAGACGGGCCTACGAAGATCGAAGTCAGTGTGCCGGAGGTTTTCAGGATTTTCAAAGAACTTCAGATTCAACCCGAGAAGCTTTTTGAGAGGCGGCCAGGATGGGGCGCGCCCTCATATCGAGTCGAAGCAAGGATAGAAAACGAGAACTTACAGGTTACGTTGGATCAAATACCATGGAAAAGCGCGAATTTTCCAGCGATCATCAAGCGAGGGGGGTTGCGAAGTCATGCCGCGGAGGCTGATCGGCTTTCGCGCTTGGCTCAGGTGTGTGATTCATATGACATTGAGATCCTCTACACTTTCGGAAGCCGCGCTCGGCAGGCCTTGGAGTGGGTGGAAAGAAAACGGGAGAGGCTCTCGAGCGACCCATCCGACCTGGATGTGGGCGTCAAGCCATACGCAGGGGGTGCTTTTCCGGTTTTCAAAAAGGTGGAACTGGCTCTCGCCCTGGAAGATCTTTTCGGTGTTTCCCGACTGGATCTGGTTTTTTTTTGCCGGAGGCGGATCCGTTTCTCGCCGCCAACATCATTCGGGGTGAAAGACTTTACGCAGCGGACACACTGGTGGCCGACGAATACGATCTCTAGATTCTTCGACGTGCCGGCGACTGCGCTCACCTGGAGCGGGACGGCTGGCCCTCATTCTGGAGTCCGAATCATGACCGAGGGGACCCTTTCGCGGCGCATTGTTGCGGATCGCATCCGTTGGATTGAAGAGATGATCTGGGAATCAGTGAATACAAGGAAATCGCTTGCCAACTGGCGAGGGTTGGTGTGCTTGCACCTTCAGAATCCCATGTTCTTCAAAGATTGGCAGGCTATCGAAACCGGCTGGTTCACTTTGAGCATGAAGTGACGCATGAAGAACTCTATGAGGTGTGCACACGCCACTTGGAGGATGCGGAGAGGGTTCTGAGGAGCCTCAAGCACTGGTTCCAAGCCCATCCCGATCGCCTGGACGAGAAGCTTTAGCCTTACTTTCCCTTAAAGTTGCAAAACCTTGCCCATGAAATTCGTCGGGTCGCGTGGTTGTCCGGCCGAGCCTTCAATGGATCAGCGTGCAGCGTGGCGGCGCCAGGGGGCGAATCGAGGAAGGAGCACAATACCGGGAACGGCACCCAGGACGCTTAAGGTGTAAAACCAGGGCCAGCCCAGCGCGGCGACCATGAATCCTGTGGGCATACCGGCCAGGACTCTGGAAACGGCCATAAGACTTGAAAGCAGAGCATATTGGGTGGCGGCGTAGCGTCTATCGCACAAACTCATGAGGAATGCCAAGAATGCTGCGGTTCCCAGGCCTCCACACAGGTTTTCCAAAGCGACCGCTCCGACCATGAACCCATAATGCGTTCCCGTCATAGCCAGCCCTGTAAAGGCCAAATTGGAAAAGGCCTGAAGGAACGCCGCCACCCAAAGGGATCGTGAGATTCCCAGGCGATGCACTACGGCGCCTCCCATCAAAGTGCCCACGATCGTGCTCACCAGACCAAAGGCCTTGTTGACGGTCCCCACATCGGTTCGTGTAAATCCCAGATCCAGCAGAAAGGGCGTGGTCAAAGCACCCGCCAAGGCATCACTGAGCTTGAAGACCATGATAAAAACCAGCATGGCCATGGCACCGGGTCGAGTAAAATAGTTCTGCAAGGGAGCCCATAAAGTTTCCCTGAGGGTCTTGAGACCGGCATCGCCCGGTTTGGTGTCTTCCACAGGTTCCGGACACACCAAGGTCCATAGAGCGCAACTTCCCATGATCAGGCCCATCGTAACGTACACGGTCCGCCACGGAACATGATCGGAAAGGATCAGGGCCATGGCTCCTGAAGTGAGCATGGCCAACCGATACCCGACGACACTCACCGCCGCACCGGCCCCTTTGTCCGTGTCCGGAAGCACTTCGGTGCGGTAAGCATCGATGACGATATCCTGACTGGCACTCCAAAAGGCGATAACCAAAGCCAAAGCGGCCATGATCTGAAGATGCCGTGCCGGGGTGAGGGATCCCAGCATCAGAAGACTTGCACAGAGAAGGATCTGAGTGGTAAGGATCCAACCCCGACGTCTGCCGAGCCATGGGGCAGGAAAGCGGTCCATGAGAGGAGCCCAGGCCACCTTGAGGGTGTAGGGGAGTCCCACCAGGGAGAAAAGGCCGATCAGGCGAATGTCCACCTTTTCGGACATCATCCAGGCCTGAAGCGTGCTTCCCGTAAGGGCCAAAGGCAACCCGGAAGAAAACCCGAGACCCAGCAAACCCAAAACATGACGTCGGCCGTAGACACGTAACCAGGACGGAAACACTTTTCCTCCACACGAAGATCAAAGCGTCGAAGCGAGTCAGCCGTGATCTCTCTTGAACAATTTGCAGCCCACTGGAAAATGCCTTTAAACCCCTTGAAGGCGGTGCATCAGGTTTACCCTTTTGTTCTCAGCCGACACTTTGCAAACCTTATCACCGCTCCCGAAGACCCTTTGTGGCGGCAAGTGGTGCCGGACCCAAGAGAACTGGATAACAGCGACCCTTTGAGTCTGATGGATCCTTTGGGAGAAGAAAGCCGATCCCCTGTGCCCAATCTGGTGCATCGCTACCCCGATCGAGTGCTCTGGATCGTCAGTGATGTGTGTGCGGTGCATTGCCGTTTTTGCACACGAAAACGCCGCTGGACGCACCCGGTGCCTCTCACCGACGATCTTGTTCACCAAGCTGTGGACTACATACGAAAAACCCCCGCCATTCATGACGTCCTTCTTTCCGGCGGGGATCCTCTCATGCTGCCTGTGGATTTTCTGGAAAGCCTGGTGGCCAGGGTGCGGGAAATTCCTCATGTTCGCCTCATTCGCCTTGGCACTCGAGTCCCTTTTGCCGATCCGGCACGGATCACACCCGCTTTGGTGCGGCGTCTGGCCGCCTATGCTCCCTTGTACATAAACATTCATGTCAATCATCCATCGGAAATTTCACCGGAAAGCCGTGAAGCCTGCCGTCTATTGGCCGATGTCGGCATTCCTCTGGGCAGCCAAACCGTGCTTCTCAATGGCATCAACGATGATGCGGGTGTATTGGGCACGCTTTTCATGGAACTTCTGACGCTAAGAGTTCGTCCTTACTACCTTCTGCAGATGGACCTCATGCAAGGCACGGCCCATTTTCGCACACCCCTTTCGGCGGGAATGGAACTCCTGGCGGCCTTGCGTCATCGCATCTCAGGTCTGGCTCTTCCCCATTTTGTCGTGGATCTTCCCGGAGGTTTAGGAAAAGTACCCATGACGGCTTCGGCGGTGGTCCACATGGATTCCAAGCGTGTGGTTCTTAAAAATTTTGCCGAACGTTCGTCAGCCTATCCTTTGGAGCCTTTCGAAGCGGAGCGGTTGCGTCGGGTTTTAGGACTGAGCTGAGCCTCAGGCCTTGAACCAGCTCTTGCTCGAATGGTAAAGCTTGAACACCTTCTCAGATTCAGTCCGGGTCAGGAGACTCGTTCCCACAGGGTGCCGTGTGCGGAGTCTCGAACCACGATACCCAAACGGCGCAGTTCTTCTCGAAGGGCGTCGGCTCGAGCCCAATCCTTTGCGGCGCGGGCGGCTTCCCTTTGTTCCATGAGGGCCTTTTCTTCGGCGGACAAGGGCCGAAGATCCAATGCAAAAAGACCCAAAATACGATCCACGTTTTGCACCGCCTTGAGAGCGGCTTCCTTGGCTCGCGGTGCCAGAGGTCCCTGTTCCAGTCGAAGATTCATGGTGCGCACGAAATCGAAAAGGGCCGCCAAAGCCTTGGGTGTGTTCATATCATCGGCCAAGGCGTCGAAAAAGCCGCGTTCCAAGGAAAACACTTCTTCTTCCACTCCGTTCACCGCGCCCTCATGCACCGACGCATGGTGCAATCGATGGATGAATTCTCGAACGCGTTTGAGTCCCTGGGCGGCACTTCGAAGGCTTTGTCGGGAAACCGTCATGGGTTTGCGGTAATGGGAGGCAATGAGCCAGAAACGCACTTCGGCGGGAGTCATCCCCTCGGCATAAAGGTCTTCAAGGGTGAGGGACCTTGAGCATGCTTCGGGTTCTGTCGATTCCGCGGTTTCTTCTTCCGCGTTCTGAATCCTTTCACACAGAAGCCATGTGTTGGCATAGGCCTTTCCGGTCAGGGCCCAGGCGATGGTCCTCAGGTTTTCCAGGTGAGGAAAAAGAAAGTCCATGCCACTGACATAAATGTCCAAAGGAAATCCGAGCTGATCCATGACCATGGCGGCTGAGGCGATGTGCCATGTGGGCACCACATTGCCCCATTCGGTCTTGAGGTAATGACCGCGTTTCAGTTCGGCGAGGGTGGCGCGCTTGAGCAAGGCAAAATCGCGAGGGTTCAATTTTTCGTAAGCACTCAGGTCCACGGAGGAGCCAGGCCGAACCTTTTTGGGATCAATCCGTGAAAGCCGGCCGTAGTCGTCCACTTGGGCCACGCTGAAATAAACGGAGCGCAACTTTTCGTAAGCCACTCCTTTTTTGAGCAGGGATCGAACCAATTGGACGATCGCTTCCAGATGCTCGCTGGTTTTGGTCAGGGCCAGCTGAGCGGCCATACCCAGTTTTTGTAATTCCGAGGAAAAAACGGCGATACGATCCTGAACGTAGTCTTCAAGACTTGTGTTTTTTTCGATGGCGCACTGAATGGATCGGCTGTCCAGATCGGGAAGCAGGACAAAGGTTTCCGTGCGAAAACCTTTGGATTGCACGAATCGAGTGAGAATATCCGCCAGCATGAGTCTTCGAGCTGTTTCCAGGGAAAGGCAGGAATCCAGGGGAGGACCCGTGACCGCGATGCGGATTTTGCCTTCCACGGCGGGTTTAAAGTCCACCTTACGGCGTTGCAGAAAATCAAAGAAGCGGAAATCAGGTTCCAACATGGTGGTGAAAAGGTTGGTACTAAGATAGCGGTCACCTCCGTCGGGAAGAACCGCCACAATCACGCCGCTTTCTCTCTCCTTGGCGATTTCGACAGCCGCCGCCATGCAGGCTCCGGAACTCATGCCCACAAACAGGCCTTCTTCCCTGGCCAAACGCCGTGCCATTTCAAAAGCATCTTCATCCTTTACATGAACAATGCGATCCAGCCTGTGCCTTTCAAAGATACCCGGCACGTAGGATTCCTTCATGTTCTTGAGCCCTTGAATTTTATGGCCCGGATAGGGTTCCACGGCCACCACTTCAATGGCCGGGTTTCGTTCCTTCATGGCTCGAAGAATCCCCATGGCCGTGCCACTGGTTCCCAGGGTGGTCACCACCACGTTGACTTTCCCGTCGGTCTGTTCATAGATTTCCGGACCTGTTCCTCGATAGTGGGCTTCGGGATTGGCCGGGTTATTGAATTGATCCGCCAGAAAATACTTATCCGGCTGTTCCCGCACCATGCGGTAGACTTCCTCGATAGCACCATCGGTGCCAAGAGCACCTGGAGTCAGCAGCAGTTCAGCGCCTAGAGCTTTGAGGATCTTTTGCCGTTCGCTGCTGGCCGTTTCGGGCATGGCTAAGATGAGGCGGTAGCCTTTGACGGCGGCGACTACGGCCAGCCCGATACCGGTATTGCCGCTGGTGGCTTCGATGATGGTTTTGTTCGGGGTTAATTCCCCGCTGCGTTCGGCGGCTTCGATCATGAACAGGGCCGTTCGATCCTTGATGGATCCTCCGGGATTTTTGGATTCCAGCTTGGCGTAAATGGTGGTTCGAGGGTTCGGGTTAAGGCGGTTGATGCGAACCAACGGAGTGTTACCGATCACCTGAAGCACATTGTCATAGACGTTTTTCATGACCCTGAACTCTCCCAAGCGCCTTCATAGACGTGGCGCCGACGTCTTGAAATGTCCTAAGAAAACCCGGCTCGAAAATCGGTGAATATAGTGAATGGTTTGCATGGCTTTGTCAAAGCCAACAGCAAGGTTTGACGAGATTCAGGCAAGGCGCTATATAGACGAGGGTTCGCCCGGAAGAAGGACTTTCGGGGTGGTCCAAGGAGGGCTTGGCTGGGGATTGAACATGGGCAGGTCGAGGTCTGGAGTGACAAGGAGCGGTCAATGAAGATCGGGGTCATGGGCACCGGAGGGGTTGGGGGCTACTTCGGAGGTTTTCTGGCGCGCGCCGGCGTGGATATTCACTTTGTGGCTCGAGGAAAGCATCTGGAAGCCTTGCAGGAAGAAGGCTTGGAAGTGGTGACCAACAACGAGAATTTTCGTGTGCGTATTCACGCCACATCGGAGCCGGAAGAGATCGGCCCGGTGGATCTGCTGCTCTTTTGCGTCAAATCCCATGATACCGAAAAGGCGGCTCGTTTTGCAGCTCCCATGGTGGAAGCCGACACCACCATTCTCACCCTGCAAAACGGGATCGATAACGCCGGAAAACTGAGCCAACTTTTCGGTGAAGAAAAAATTCTGCCCGGAACCGTTTTCATCGAATCCACCATTGCATCTCCCGGGGTCATTGCACACACGGGAAAGCCAGGAAAAATTATCTTTGGGGAACTGTCGGGAGAACGCACGGAGCGGGTTCAGAAAATTCTTGATGTCTTTCACCATGCAGGCATTGATGCTGAAGTTTCCGACAACATTCAGAGAGTCCTGTGGGCCAAGTTTCTTTTCATCTGCGGTGTCCATGGGGTGAGCACCCTGGGACGGGCGGCTTTGGGTCTCATTTTGGATTGCCCGGAAACACGCGAAGTCCTGGAAGGGACCATGAAAGAAGTGTTGGAGCTTTCCAAGAAATGCGGCATCGGCTTGCCGGACAATGCCGTGGAAGAAGCGATGGCTCTGGCGTATTCCTATAACCGCAAGTTTAAGTGTTCCATGTTGCGCGATCTTGAATGGCACCGTAAAACGGAAGTGGAAGCCCTCAACGGCATGGTGGTCCGCCTCGGCAAGGAACACGGCGTTCCTGTGCCTTACAATAGCATCATCTATGCCGTCATGCATTTGGAAAACAAAAAGATAGAAAACCCTGTCTGGGCCAACCAGCTTCTGGAACGTTAGGTTTTTTTCAGCTTTTCAGAAAGGCGCTGATGCCTAGTTCTCGAGCTCGCTCCCTGACGCGTTGAACCACGTGCGGGTCCATCACGATATCGTCGGGCCAGGGCCTTGCATGACCGTCTTCCGGGCCTTTCTTGGTGGCGTCGATGACGAGCCGGGACCCCTTACGGACCATATCCCGAAGAGGATCGACATTGTTGAAAAGTTTCCAGAGCACCAGAGATCCATCCTGCAAAGCGATGTCCTCATCATAAAGGACAAAGACGCTGAAGGGCTGCAGGACTTCGGCATCCAACAAAGCCGGTGCCAGGGAACGGGCGGAGATGGAGCCGTCTTTGATCATATTCACCAAGAGAACGGGATTAGCCACGTCCAGTTTCAGACGTCGGCACCGGGTCAATTTTTCACTGATTCGGCGAAGATCCTGCAGGATATGAGTATCTTCGGGCCAGGAAGCAGGGCGGGGCTTCCGAAGTCTTTGCGGTTCCAAGGCCAGGCGGGCGGTGGCATCCAGTCCGACCTTACCTCCAAAGAGCGGTTCCGGAGCACTGTGGTCCAGCACATCCAGGACCCCTTCCGTGATGTAAAGATCCCGTTCCAGGTCCACGGTATTCAGCACGGTTTCCAGGACCTTTTCAGGACGGTTGAGGTCCACCTGGGCATCGACCATCACCAAAGCCTTGCAGAAACTCATCTGCCCCTGCCCCCACAGGGCGCTCATGACTTTGCGGGCATGGCCTGGATATTCCTTTTCCAAAGCCACCACCGTAATGTTATGAAAAACACCTTCCCAGGGAAGCCAGTAGTCCTTGATTTCCGGAAGCACTGCCTGAAGTAACGGAAGAAAAAGCCGTTCCGTGGCTTTGGCCAGATAACAGTCTTCCATGGGAGGACGACCGACGATGGTTGCGGGGTAAATGGGGTTTTTTCGATGGGTGATGGCCGTCACATGAAACACCGGATAAAAATCCGTCAGGGAATAGTAACCCGTGTGATCTCCAAAGGGGCCTTCCAGGCGAACTTCTTCGGGATCCACGTAACCTTCCAGAATAAATTCCGCTTCGGCGGGCACATCCAAAGGCACGGTCACAGCCCGCGTCATGGGGACGGGAGCCCGACGAATGAAGCCGGAAAGAATCATTTCATCCACACCGCGAGGCAGAGGGGCCGTGGCGGCATAGGTGGTGGCCGGGTCGGTTCCCACGGCCACGGCGACGGGCATGGGCTTTCGGGCGGCTCGATATTCCTGAAAGTAATGGGATCCGTCCTTATGGATATGCCAATGCATGCCTGTGGTCTTGGCGTCATAGACCTGAAGGCGGTACATGCCCGCATTGCGTTTGCCCGTTTTCAGGCTGCGTGTGATGACCACGGGCAGAGTGACAAAGGGACCACCGTCTTGGGGCCAGCATTTGAGCACGGGAAGATGGTTCAGGTTCACGTCGGATCCTCGTCGAACCACTTCCTGGCATGGGGCGTGACGCACCTTTCGAGGCACAAACCTCAACAGATCCAGACCTAAAGGGACCAGACGAAGAGCCTGGGCCAGGGACTTGGGCGGTTCGATTTCTATGAATCGACGCACACGAACGGCCAGATCATCCAGATGACGCACGCCCAAGGCCATGCAGATACGCTTTTCGCTTCCAAAGGCATTGGTCAGCACAGGGAAAGGTGATTCCACGACATTTTCAAACAAAAGAGCTTTGCCGCCTTTGGGACTCTTGCACATCATATCCGTGATGTGGGTGATCTCCAGATCCCGGGACACAGGCGCCTGAATCCGCAACAGTTCCCCTTCCTTTTCCAAAGCTTGGACGAAATCTCGAAGATTC